>JAEEGK010005884.1_pt1 | contig 29630 bp, 27 predicted proteins | sample 8958771 | NCBI WGS metagenome assembly JAEEGK01 (sample SAMN16246547, study PRJNA631951) | gut metagenome | biome: gut microbiome; feature: rumen; material: SC-attached | host: Bos | place: Iran: Karaj | collected 2018-10 | reverse complement strand
GCCAATAAGTTTTTTCTTTTGTATTTAAGATTTCATTTGGCTTTCCGAATACCGATAAAAAATCACTTTTTGATTTATGTAACAAATCATACTTTTCTATCAAAGAATCAGCCAATTCAGGTGTTCTCAAATGAATACATCCATTAGTATCTTGTATCCATTTTTGTTTATTGGTATCTATATTCAAAGTGTTTGATAATGAATTTGTTTTATTATTCATACTATTATCATTTTCAATTGTCATATTATGTAACGGCTTGTACAAAAGACAAGTCAGTAATATCAATATTGCAATTATGACTAATATAGTATATTTCTTCATTATCAATAACTCTATTGCCTATTTTCCACACAATTTGATGAATATTTCTTCCATAGTCGGAAGCACTTCTTTAAATTCACAAATTTCCGCGTGTGGCAAAATACTATTCAACAATTCATTACCAGCTTTATTAAGCGGCAATTTAATTCTAACAGATTGAATATCCCGTTTGGCGGAAGTTGCCAACACTTCTACATCAAAGGGAAGTACAGCGGACAAGTCCAAAGGTTCTTCCGACTTGTATTTTAATTCATAGACATTTTCTTTGTATTGATTTTTAACACTATAAATATCTCCGTCAAGAATTTTGTTGGCCTTGTTAATCAATGCAATGTCATCGCAGATTTCTTCCACAGATGCCATATTATGTGTGGAAAAAATAATGCTGGCACCACATTGTTTTAAATGCAGCATTTCTTCTTTGAGCAAGTTGGCATTTATCGGGTCGAAACCGCTAAAAGGCTCATCAAAAATCAAAAACTTAGGTTCGTGAACAATGGTAACGATAAATTGTATTTTTTGCTGCATACCTTTGGACAATTCTTCCACTTTTTTATCCCACCAGTCAGCAATTTCAAACTTTTCAAACCAAAGTTTCAGTCGTCTTTGTGCTGTTTTTTTGTCCAATCCTTTCAACATGGCTAAATACATAGCCTGTTCACCGACTTTCATCTTACGATAAAGTCCGCGTTCTTCGGGCAGATACCCCATTTGACTGACATGTTTTGCTCCTAAAGGCTCTCCCATAAACCGCAAACAGCCTTTGTCAGGAGCTGTTATCTGATTGATAATCCGTATCAAAGACGTTTTTCCTGCTCCATTAGGTCCCAAAAGACCAAATACGCGTCCTTCTCCGACATTCAAAGTTACATTGTTCAATGCAACAAAATCGCCATAGTATTTGCTTACTGAGTCAACTTCTAATATATTCATTGAAATGCCATTTATTTATTCCACAAAGGAGTTGGATAATCGTTATTTGTGGTAAATTCCAACAATTTATTCTGTACCAACATCTTATCTTCTTTGTAAGTAACTCCATACCATTGGGCATCGGTTGTCAACACCTTTACTTCAACCTGATGCGAACGAATGAGTGCATCTACCACAAATGGAATATAAAATTCTGATTTTATGTTTGCTATGTTATTTTTCAAGAAATCGGTGAACATATTTTCCAAATGGGTGAAAATAGACGGATGGAATACCCAGAAATTCATTGAAACAGGCGAATTTGCATCCATCAATTTTACACTGCCGTCTTCGTTGATATTGACAATTTGTCCGTCTTTTTGTTGCAATTTGGTATGCTCTATCACTGTTTTTAAATGTTCGTCGTTGTCCACTTCGCAAACGCCTCGTGAAACGGTGCCGTTTTCCGACAAAGTTTTATCCAAACGATAGGCCACCATGGCATAAGCGTTTTTGTCGTTCAATGTCAATGTTTTTAAATAATCCACACACGAAACAAAGGCATTTTTGCCATAGAAATCGTCTCCGTTGATAACAGCAAAAAATCCGTCTATCTTGTCTTTCGCCATCAAAATGGCATGTCCTGTGCCCCATGGTTTTTGCCTGTCTATCGGCACCGTAAAGCCTGCCGGAATGTTTTCCAACTCTTGAAAGACAAATTCCACTTTTATCTTGCCTTCATATTTACCGGAAATACATTCGCGAAAATCTTTTTCTATGCTTTTTCTTATCACAAAAACCACTTTTGTAAAACCGGCTTGCATCGCATCGTAGATAGAATAATCTATGATAGTTTCACCATTAGGACCCAATTGGTCAATTTGCTTCAATCCGCCATAGCGGCTACCCATGCCTGCCGCTAATACCAATAATGTATATTCGTTCATATCAAAATCTTTGTTTATTCAATAATTGTTCTTTAATAACTTGCAAAAATAACATTTTTTTTTGAAAAAACTGCTATTGTTCTTCAAAATCATTATTTCCACTTTAGAATTCTACAATTGTTTCAATATTTCGTGTTATTTCTTTTATTCTGTTGAAAAATTATCGGTGTTTTTTTGTAAAAAAAACACTTTTTCATTCTTTCAATCTATTAAAAATCAAATAATTCAAAAAAAATATGCCATTTTCAATAAAACGTGGAGAAAAAATGACTATCTTTGCATTTTAAAGTTTCGGGGTGTGGCGCAGTTGGCTAGCGCACTTGCATGGGGTGCAAGGGGTCGAAAGTTCGAGTCTTTTCACCCCGACTTTTTTTTACAATTTCATACTTATAATGCAATATTTTAGTTTTTAATTCGTTTTAATGGCAGCAAAGTAAATAATAGAAGTATGTTCAAAAGAATTGTATCTATTGTTTTATTCCTACTCTTTTTTGGTTCATCTTTTGGACAAAATATATCTTTACCTATTACGCTCCAATGGCAGGCATTGACAAGTGAACAAATCGGTAACGACAAAAATGTCAGCTATATATATTTTGACGGGGCAAAAATCAATACAGGACAATGGCTGACACCCTATTTTGAACAATATATCCCTATCGGCAACATACATTATACTTATTCGGTAGAAATAAAAAAACAAATATGGCAACCGCTTTCCGACAAGGAAATGGCCACATTGGATACCGCTTTGTTTTCAAATGAACTCATTGTCAATCATATCAATACAGAAACCAGAAAACAAGCATATCTCTGCATTTCCTTTTATCCTTTTAGGAAAATTGGCAGTAAAATAGAAAAATTAGTGTCATTTGAAATTTCCACAACAGAAACAAAAACACTCACCAAGGTGAGAAAAACGCCTACCTATGCTTCCTCATCCATTTTAAGCAGCGGTGATTTTTACAAATTGGCCATTACACAAACCGGCATTCACAAAATCAGCTACGAGAATTTAAAATCCATGGGAATGTCGCTGCCGGTCAATATCAGCAATATTGCTCTTTTCGGCAATGGCGGTCAACAACTACCGCAATCCACCTCTGACAAGGTGTTTGACGATTTGCAAGAAGTAGCCATTTCTGTTGTTGACAACAACAATAATGGCTTGTTAGAATCGAATGACTACATTCTATTCTATGCCGTAGGTTTATCCACATGGAAGCCGTCCAATATAGATCCTTTGTGTCAGTTTGAACATAATTTAAATGTATATGCCAATCAGACATATTATTTTATCACTGCCACTCCCGGTGTCGGCACAAAAAAACGTATAGGTGTGGAAAATTCTCTTTCCTCCACTCCCACTCATTCTGTCAACACTTACTATTATCACAGTGTATATGAAAAAGACAACATCAATATCTGCAAAATCGGCACCCGCTGGTTTAGTGATGATTTCAAGACAAACACTAAAAAGTCCTATTCATTCAAAATACCGGGAATTACCAGCCGGAATATATATTTAAATATGTATTTGGCAACAACTGCAACAACCTCTTCTTCATTTAAATTCACCATCAACAACAATAAAACCTTCACTCACAATTTCTATGTCGGCAATAGCATTGCCAACGTCAACTACAAAAATTATACACCTACCGGTGAAGACTTGTCTATTGCCATAGAATATAGCAAACCCAATCTTTCGTCTGCAGGTTATTTAGATTATATTGAAGTACATGCCACTTGTAATTTAGGCCAAAATAGCGGACAAGTGGATTTCAGAAATCCTGAAATTGTCGGCACCGGCAATATCGCTCAATATTTTTTCAATACTTATGGAAAAAACACACAAATATGGGATGTTACCGACCAACACCAAGCAAAGAAAATTGTCGGCACCATGAATGGTAAAACTTTCACATTTACTCTTGCCGCAGATAGTTTAAAAGAAATGGTAGCCTTTGACGGATCATCATTCTTGAGCATTACACCTATTGGAAAAATTGACAACCAAAATCTGCACGCTTTGCAGCATTTGGATTTTATCATTATTACGGCACCCGAATTTTTAAACGCCGCCAACAATTTAGCCAAATTTAGAACCGAAAACGACAATATGCGAGTAGCAGTTGTTACCACAACACAAATATATAATGAATTCAGTAGCGGCGGAACAGATATCTCGGCTATCCGCAATTTTTTGAAGATGCTCTATGAAAAAGGTTCCTCTGAAAATGATATTCCCAAATGTGCTCTGCTGTTTGGAAAAACATCTTACGATCCTCGCCAAATTGATGGCAATGCTGTTTGTTACATTCCTAATTATCAAGGTGTAAACATTTTTGACAATGATAACAATGTTTCTTGTGACAATTATTTCGGCAAACTTGCAGACGGAAAAGGCATCAACAATTTCGGCACATTAGACATCGGCATTGGTCGTTTTCCTGTCAATTCCGCCACATTGGCCGATGCGATGGTGGAAAAATCCAAGATATATGCCGCCACCACAAATTTGGAAGGCACTTCCGGCAAAGTATCCAACCTCGGCAATTGGAGAAATCTGCTTACCTTTATATCTGACGATGACGGTGACTACGCACACATGTTTAATCCGGAAAATATTTGCAATGCTATCATCAAAGACGACTACCCCACTTTCAATATTGACAAAATATATTCCGACTCCTACAAAAAAGAAGTTTCCGCACAGGGCACTCGTTATCCGGAAGTCAACAAAGCCATCAATTATCGTGTTAACAACGGTTGCTTGTTGTTAAGTTATTTTGGACATGGTGGTGATAATGGCTGGTCACACGAAAGAATTCTCACCATTGGCGATATCAACACATGGACCAATAAATATGCCATGCCAATATTTTTTACGGCATGCTGTTCATTCGGAGCCTACGACAAAGCCACTTTCTCTCCTGCGGAAAGAATACTTTTGAATACCAAAGGCGGTGCAATGGGATTAATAGCATCCACCAGAAATTCAAGTTCTTATCCAAACGAATATTTTGGCCGACAAATTTATAAATATGCTTTGTCAGAAGGAAAAGATATCACCATTGGAGAAATTTATGCAAAAGCACAAAATGCCTATGGCATGTATGAGTCTTATTCCTATTTTGGTGACCCGTCGGCAAAATTGGCATTTCCTAAAATAAATGTGATTACCGACAGCATCAATGGACAGACTATCAGTCTGTTTAAAGATACTTTAAAATCTTTAACCTACGTCAATATCAAAGGACATATAGCTACAACTGACGGCAATATAAATCCTAATTTCAATGGTTGGATTTATCCGACTATCTACGACAAACCGACAACTGTCACCACTATCAACAACAATGGCAAGGATAGTGTTTACCACTATGAAATACAAAAAAGCATACTTTTCAAAGGCAAATCAAAAGTAGAAAACGGCTATTTTTCGTTTTCTTTCATATTGCCAAAGGATATTGACTACAATTACGGCTATGGCAAAATCAGCTATTATGCTACCGGCGACAATACCGATGCCAACGGCTATCAAAATGTACTCATTGGCGGCTTAAACGACACCACAATCAACGATGATGAAGGACCTGTTATCCAACTAACCATCAATGATGACAACTTTGTCAGCGGCAGCATTACCACATCTACTCCGATAGTAAAAGCAACAATTTCAGACAATAGCGGCATCAATACTGCAGGAGCCGGCATCGGTCACGATTTGCAGATAATCATTGATGACGACATTGCCAATGCTATCAATGTAAACGACTATTTTACCTTTGAAGAAAACAGTTTCACCAAAGGCACTTTAAATTATGCCTTGTCAACTTTGAAAGAAGGTGTTCACAAATTGAAAGTTCGTGCATGGGATATTGTCAACAATATGGGCGAAAATGAAATAGAATTTGAAGTTGTCAACAATGAAGAAATACAACTGCAGCATGTTCTCAACTACCCCAATCCTTTCACCACCAGCACCTCATTTTTCTTCGAACACAATCAACCTAATGTTACATTAGATATTAATATTACCATTTTTACCATTGGAGGCAAAGTGGTAAAATGTATCAACGACCAACAAACCAATGCCGGTTTTCGCAGCAATGCCATTCAATGGGACGGACGTGACGATTATGGCAACAAAATCGGCAAAGGAGTATATATTTATCGGCTAAGAGTACGTAAAGAAGACGGCACTTCTGCAGAAAAAATTGAAAAAATTGTAATTTTATAACAATATTAAACAAAACATCACGTTTGTTAGTTCATTAGTGAAATTTAAAAATGAAAAAAAGTTTGAAAAATAGTTTTGTAAGCCTTTTGATTTTAAGTTGTCTATTCTCTCCTTTTTATGCAAATGCACAAAAACAGGAAGTGCATATTAAAAACGATCTTTGGGGACGAATCGGTCACAACGTTATTTCAACCGCAGTACCCTTTCTGTTGATAGCTCCGGATACAAGAATCGGCGGCATGGGAGAAACAGGTGTAGCTGTTGAAAATGACAACAACGCTCAACATTGGAATCCGGCAAAATACATTATGGCAGAAAAAGACTATGGAGTATCTGTTTCCTATAGTCCTTGGTTGGCAGGTTTAGGCATTAACGATATTTATCTATTATATGCATCTGCTTACGGAAAAGTAACCGACAAAGATGCCATTTCCGGTTCAATTAGATATTTTTCAATGGGAAATATGGAACTCACCAACGAAGAAGGTGAAACCATTACTCATACTCATCCACACGAATTTGCCATCGACCTTGCCTATTCTCGTGAATTAGTTCCTGACTTATCTATGGCAGTTACAGGCAGATTTATTTATTCTTATTTGTCCACCATCACCAATACTGACTCTAAACCGGGTTTAGCCGGTGCTGCCGACATTTCTCTTTTTTATCATAAAAAGTTAAGAGCAAGAGTATTGGCAGGTAGCAAAATCGGTGTAGGACTCAACATTTCCAACATTGGTAACAAAATTTCTTATTCCGGATCTTTAGAAAGAGATTTCCTGCCCGCCAACTTCAGATTAGGTATTGCCTACACGATGGATATTGACAAATACAATCGCTTTGTATTTGCTTTTGATGTCAACAAACTTTTAGTACCTACTCCTCCTATTGATACTGTAGATGCTGAAGGTAATCATACCATGTTTGGTAAAGACAATAATATTTCTTCCGCAGCAGCTGTTTTTACATCATGGTTTGATGCACCAACAGGATTTGTAGAAGAGATGAACGAATTCATACTTAATTTAGGTATAGAATATTCCTACAATGATTTATTATTCATCAGAACAGGCTATTTCAACGAAACTGAAAAGAAAGGAAGAAGAAAATATATGACATTCGGCGTTGGTATAAAATATAGTATATTTGCTATTGACGCAGCATATATTTTACCTGTCAATCAAAGAAATCACCCGCTTCAAAACACACTCCGTTTTTCCATTTCCTTTGATTTCAACAAAGGCGGTAACAATAGCAAAAAACAATCTATTTAAATAAAACATCACTAATGAAACTTCACATCGGTTTTGGCTTTGACACACATCGTTTGGTAGAAAACAGGGATTTGATTCTCGGAGGTGTCAAATTGGACTATCATTTAGGTCTGTTTGGTCATTCCGATGCCGATGTACTCACCCACGCCATTATTGATGCCATGTTGGGAGCTGCCAGTTTACACGATATCGGCTACTATTTTCCCGATACCGACCCACAATATAAAAATATAAATAGCATAGAATTACTCAAAAAAGCAAATCAACTCATACACGAAAATAATTGGGAAATTGTTAACATTGACAGCACTATTGTTCTGCAAAAGCCCAAACTAATGCCATATATTGATGACATCAAAAAAAACATCTCCCTTGCTCTTGAAATAAGCAAAGAAGACATTAGTGTCAAGGCAAAGACCTCTGAACAGTTGGGATTCATTGGTCGAGAAGAAGGTTGTAGTGCTTATGCTACAATTCTTCTCAATCAATTCTAATATTCGTCTTCGTTGAAGAAAAAATCTTCTTTTGAAGGATAATCAGGCCACAAATCCTCTATAGAATCGTAAATTTCGCCTTCATCTTCAATATCCCTAAGATTTTCTACAACTTCCATCGGGCAACCTGAACGAATAGCAAAATCTATCAGTTCTTCTTTTGTTGCAGGCCATGGTGCATCCTCTAATTTTGATGCTAATTCTAATGTCCAATACATATTCTCAAATTTTGCGCAAAAGTATCAAAAAAAACATATCAATAATGCAATTTTAATATTTTTTTTAATCAATCTAACACACTGTTTTACAACAATATACAATTATAAATTTCCAACTTTAGATAAAATGTAACAAAAAAGTTTTCTTTTTTTTCATCAAAATGACTATTTCTATTGTTTTTTTTTATACTTTTGCACCCGCATTCCAGCCCAGGTGGCGGAATTGGTAGACGCGATGGTCTCAAACACCATTGAGGTTACACTCATGCCGGTTCGATCCCGGCCCTGGGTACAACACTGACAAGTTGATTGTCAGTGTTTTTTGTTTTATCAATTACAAATATTTTCTCACCCAGTCTCTCAATTTCAACATTTCTTTTTTGGCTTGTTGGTGGAAAAATTGATAGATCCAAACACGATAATTTTTCACAACTTGCATGCAAAAAACTGCAATTAATGGCATTAGAAGCAATATTCCTATTGCCAACCACCAAGAATGAAATATCAAACCAAATACTAATGCTAAAATGATATGATACAAAGGTGACAGCACCAAATACATGGCATATTTAATAGTGGCATTAAAACCCGTTGGACTTATTTTATCCAACCATTTTAATATCAACCAAATAAGCCCGTTGCCAATAACACCCGATAAAAAGAAAGGCAAACTCAACAAACAAATAAGACTATTTTTCAGTTTGTTTTCGCTTTCCGCCATAGATAGCAATAATACATCTATATTGTTTCGCTTGAAATATTGATTATATTGACTTATTAATTGCCAAAAATTCTCATCTTCTATCATGGAAAGTTTGTCAACAATTGCTTGCCGTATTTTCATTTGGTTGAACAAAGTAGGCTCTAAATTATTTTTTTGCATCTCCATATTTTGACAAATATGGCTAACTATGTACAAATCTTGATAGTGATTTAAATCTTGAATATTAAACATCAATTTTTTCACCTCTTCATAAGCAATGTCTCTAATGGCATTGATAGCCAAAGGAACATCCTGATTGTTTTCGTCGTAATATTTTTTTGTGGAAATTGGTTGGCCAATGTTGATTAACAAAGGATAGCCGAACTTGTCATAATGACCATATTCTAATCCTATCGGCAACATAAAGACATCTTCTTGCGGATTGTTTTTTAATGTAGAAAAAGCTATTCTAAAAGGACCTTTTACAAAAGTCCGCAAACGATGTTTTTCATCTTGTCCGCCTTCAGGCATCATGCAAATAGTTTCTCCATGCTGCAAAATATCTACCGACAATTGAATATTTTCTTCATTTTTCTTCACATCTTGAAAATTTTCTTTTTGCCGATAAGCGGGTATCATTTTCAAAGACCGCAAGAATTTGTTGGCTAAAGGCTTTTTGAACATATCGGAACGAACAAAAAACAATACAGGTTGTGGCACCAAAGTCGCCAACACAATACTGTCTATAGCAGCATTTTGGTGATTGGGAATCATTATATATTTTTTGTCAAGGGGAATGTTTTCTTTTCCGACCACCTCTACTTTTGAAAACCATTTAAACATCATCATAGTGACATACTGATGCCAACAACGATACCACAAAGATGCTTGATTTCTTTTTAACATTGCAAAATGAATTTTATAAAAAATAGGTGTCTCTACGACACCTATCTATTATTTATTTTTTTTGTTCTTTCAATAAATCTCTAATTTCTGTCAACAACACTTCTTCTTTTGATGGTGCTGGAGGAGTTGCAGGTGTTTCTTCCTCTTTCTTTTTGAGATTTGACAATTTATTAATTCCTTTTATTATCATAAAGATACAGAATGCTACAATGATGAAATCTATCACCACTTGAATAAAATTGCCATAATTCCACATAACAGGCTCTGCCGCTGCATCATGCCATGGTAAAATTGCCGGTATTTTTACACTCAACTCTGTAAAACTAACACCACCTATCAACCATCCTATCGGCGGCATTATAATGTCACTAACTAAAGAGGATACAATTTTTCCAAAAGCACCGCCGATGATTACACCGACAGCCATATCTACAACATTGCCTCTCATTGCGAAGTCTTTAAACTCCTTTAAAAAATTTCCTTTTGCCATAGTTCTAATAATTTAAAATTTTGCAAAGATACAATTTTTCTATTTGTTAAAAAGAATTATCTTCAAAAATATTATTTTTTTCAAAATTGAATTTATTTCAAAAAAATATTATACCTTTGCATTCGCTTTCACGGCAGTCATTAACAACCAATCCCACAAATCAATCCAAGAAAATTTTTAATGTAATATTGAAACATATATATAAAATTTATGGCAAATAAAATTCAAAGATTAGATATTGATACATTAGATAGCAAAACTACAGCAGAGTTAAAAGCATTTGCACGAAGTAGAAAAATTGCAGGATTCGAAACTCTTGACAGAACAGCACTCTTATTCAAATTGAGAGAATTTCAAAATCACATGGATCAAATATCCAATTTCAAAAAAACTGAGGTGGTAAAAGTAGAAACACCTCAACCAACTTCACAAGAAACAGAAAATAATGTTGTTGCACCTGCGGAACAAGTTAATATAGAAAAACAGAAAAAACATTTCGAATCACACCCAAAACGCCAAAAAAGAGAGCGTATCAACTTCGAAAGTTCCAATAACCATCAAGAACATCACCTCCATGACAAAAAAGAAAAGACCAATATTCCATACCAAAATAATCATGCCACTAATGAGATAACAGCAGAAAATAATACACCAGCAACTGCAGATAGTAATAAATCGGAAAACACCCCAACAGAAAACATTTCTTCTAATACCACTCAAAATCAACCATCTAACACCATCAAAGGTATGGTGCCGAAAGACATTGACTTTTTGGGCAATGTAGATGTTGAAGGAGTTTTGGAAATATTGCCCGATAACTACGGCTACCTACGTTCAGCTGACTATAATTATTTGAGTTCTCCTGATGATGTATATGTATCTCATTCACAAATAAAACTCTTTGGTTTAAAAACAGGTGATGTCATTACCGGCATAGTTCGTCCGCCAAAAGAAGGAGAAAAATATTTTCCATTATTAAAAATCAACTTTATTAATGGGAAATCACCGGAAGAAGTGCGAGATAGAATTCCTTTTGACTTTCTAACACCGCTTTTCCCTGACGAAAAAATCAATTTGATAAGAAAAGATGAGAACAATATCTCTATGAGAATTATTGACTTATTTGCTCCTATCGGCAAGGGCCAACGCGGATTGATAGTTGCTCAACCCAAAACAGGAAAAACAGTTCTTTTAAAAGAAGTTGCCAATTCTATTGCCTACAATCATCCTGAAATATATCTTATTATATTGTTGATAGACGAACGTCCGGAAGAAGTTACCGATATGGCTCGCAGCGTAAAAGCAGAAGTAATTGCCTCCACATTTGACGAACCTGCAGAACGCCATGTAAGAATTGCCAACATAGTATTAGAAAAAGCCAAACGTATGGTAGAATGTGGTCATGATGTATGTATATTATTAGATTCCATCACTCGATTGGCAAGAGCTTACAATACAATGGCACCTGCTTCCGGAAAGGTTCTTTCAGGCGGTGTAGAAGCCAATGCATTGCAAAAACCTAAAAGATTTTTCGGTGCTGCCCGTAAAATTGAAAACGGAGGTTCTCTTACTATTATTGCCACTGCATTGACAGAAACCGGTTCCAAAATGGACGAAGTAATTTTTGAGGAATTTAAAGGAACCGGTAACATGGAATTGCAATTAGATAGAAAATTATCCAACAAGCGGATATTCCCTGCCGTTGACATTATTGCATCAAGCACTCGTAGAGATGATCTTCTTCAAGAAGAATCTACATTAAAGAGAATGTGGATTTTACGAAATCACTTAGCAGATATGACTTCTATTGAAGCAATGGAATTTGTAAAACAAAGAATGTCAACTACCCGTTCCAATGAAGAATTTTTAATTTCTATGAACGGATAATATTCTAATTGTTTAGAAAATTATAGATTTTGTTATACTTATCCACACCCCATTCCAAAGAATAATATTTTTGGGCTGCTTGTATCAATAATACTTTGTCCATCGTCAACAAAGCATCTATTTGATCAATCGCTTTGGCATAGTTTTCATGATTGAATTCTTTGACAACTATTCCACAATGGGTATCTGCAACAATTTCGTCCACATCACCCACTCCCGCATTGACAATCAAAGGAATGCCCATACCCAGCAATTCCCCCATTTTTGTTGGCGAAGATGCCTTTTTGGAAAACACCGGCTGAATAAAAAATATAGAAATGTCTGACAAAGCAATATGCAATGGCATTTGCTCTCTTGAGACACGTTTTATCACCAAGCTATCCTCTTTTATACCATATTTTGCTGCTGCGGTAATAATTTGTTGTCTATCATCAGGTGTGAGAATCAAGAATTTGACATGAGCACGTTTTTGCATTAACACGCTCACAAAATCCATCATTTCTGAAAACATATACCAAGTACCAAAAGAGCCCACATAAGAAATTACAAAATCATCATCATTGATTTTCAATTCTTTTCTTAATTGCGATTTTTCCTCCTCATGAACATTTTGCATAGAAAAATGATGCAAATCGGCACAACATGGAATTACTTCAATCGGTGTGGTAACATGCATCTGCTCTATCATCACTTTTTTTCCTGCATTGGTCAAAGAAATAATATAGTCAGCTTGCGATTGTAATTGTTTTTCTTTGTATTTGAAATATTTATATACCAAATTATATATCAACTTCTTACGATTCCACACATGACCATCCACCCGCTCATCGGCAAAAAAACCTCGCATGTCGAAAATAAATTTGACATGAAATTGTCTTTTCAAATCCAAACCGATACTTCCGGCCATATAACTGCGACAATGCACTAATTGATAATGATTCTCTTTACACAATTTAATCGCCATTCGCTTCATATTACGCATATTGTGCAAAGCTGAAATAATGGGATATTTTTTACTATAAGGAACACTATACCAAAGAATATTGTTTGCTTCGGTTATCTGTTTAACTTTTTCGTTTTCCAATTTATAAATATTTGGTTTATCGCAAGATAACACTGTGATTTGATGTCCTTTATCCGACAAACTGCAAAGATATGGCAACACTTGTGAACGACCTAAAGTATCTGTCAACCCATCATAAGAAATATATAGTACATTCATATTTACTCAATTTTAATGATCTTCTTTCACCAATGGCATATTTTTACTCTTCCTATATACATTAAAAATATATAACAAAATAAAGAAGAAATATGGCACAAATGGAATTCTAAATCGCACCAAAGCACCAAAATTTGATGTTGACAAGCCTACTCCACATGCCAACAATAAAGTAAAAATAAGACAATATAAGAAAAAAAGATTTTCATTAATCAGTTGGTAGGTCTTTTTAAGTCCGACCACTAATATTACATATATTGATATAAGTAGCAAAACAAAATTTTCCACCCCAGAAAACAGCATTGCAGCCGAACGCACTTCCCATAGAAATGGTCTATACAAACCGGCAATTATCGCTAATGGTGCTACCGAAACAGCTCCATTAACATCATCATAACCTCCAATATCAAACGATTGTCCTTGATAATAATCTTGTTTTAAGTCGTATTGAGAAAGAGATGCACTTTCTACCATGGCATCTACGGAAGCATATTTTCCTCCCAACATATTACCTAAGGTAGTCATTCCGTATAATGCCACCACTGACATTACAACCATCACTATAGGCAATATTATAACTCTTAAAACCTTATTTTTAACTTTATATAAATATGTAAAACCAAACCAAACAAAAAATGCTAAAAACAAAGCAAACAAAACATAAGGTTTCAATGAATAAACAACATAAACGGAAAACAACAACTTAATAATATTGCCAACTCCAATTTGTCGGTCAAAAAACAATCTATACAAATATAACAACATCATTCCGGAAAAAGAATAGACGTATGCATCTTTCATAATTCCGGAACTAAACAAAATAACTGAAGGCACACACATAAATGCAATAAAGGTAATTTTTGTATGATTTGGAAACATTTTGTCAACAAAACGAAATACTTTCCAATTCAACAAATATAAAAATCCATTCATCAAAATGCTAATTAAATAATAATTGTCGAAACCGGCAATAGCAAACACAGATGTAAATCGGTGCATGGAATAAATTCCACTAGCATTATTTAAACGGAAAAGAGGATTATAATAAGTGGTATCTATCATACCAATGTTGGATGCATCAACTGTGTCGAAGAGTATTCTAAAGTAAGATAATGGACTATTCCAAAATGTTTTAGCTAAATAGCATGAATTTCTAAAATAATAAAAGGTATCGCCTGCCCATCTATAATGAAATTCATAAAGCATTGCAAAGGCAATACCCCCTAATATTTTTATCAACAAACCAAATATCAGTAAGTGATATAATTTTTTATCTTTTGCATAGATAGTACGACCTACTATAGCGTATATAAAAACAATCAATAATATATACACTAATATTACCGGTAAAGTAAACAGCGTTAACTGCTCATTATGCATTAGACAAACTTGCTAACTAGTTATTGGCAAAAATTAATTTTCCGAAATTTTGGACATATTCTACTTGCAATGCCTTGGAATAGTTAAAAATTCTTTCCAAAACTTGTTTTCTAGGATAATTATTCTTTGATGGTTTGTCGTTTTTCGAGGTTGAAAGAGTAAAATTGTACATAAGCAATCGTTTTTATTTCACATTTATTTGAAATTTAAACGCACATATTATATTTTTATTATTGAATAAAAAAAATTTTTTATAATTGATGATAATATCTTTTTTTAATGTAATTTTGTAGTTTGATTTTTAACCATTCAAATATTGAAAATAATGAAGAAGATAGTAATATTTATCGCATTTGTAATAGTTTCTCAATCATATGTTTTCGGTCAACAATCCGATACTTTGAACCGAACGGATAAATTTGGCAAAAAATATGGTTATTGGAAACAATACGACAATGGTCATCTTTTGTGGGAAGGACAATTCTACAATGGCAGCCCTATTGGCGTTATGTACCACTACTATGACAATGGTCAAATTGAAACCTATTCTAAATATTATATCAATTCTCCAAAAGTTGATGCCATTATCTATCACCGCAATGGACAAAAAGCTGCTGAAGGTGAATATATTGACAAACAAAAAAATGGCAAATGGCTATATTATAGTGCAAAAGGAGTACTGATTTCAGAAGAAAACTGGGATAAAGGACTCAAAGAAGGTTCTTGCAAAAACTATTCTCCTCGAGACGGCATTTTAGTAGAAGACATCTCCTGGCACAAAGGAAAGTTACATGGTCCTTATAAAACTTATTATGCCAGCGGACAGCCAAGAATATCTATGAACTACGAAAACGGCAAAATGCAAGGGAATTTTCAATGTTGCTATGAGAGTGGAAAAATTTGGGTAAAGGGACAATATGTCAATGATTTAAGAAATGGCACATGGACTCGTTACAACGAAAACGGCAATGAATTGAAAATAGAAGAAATTGTCAATGGATTAGCTACTTCAACCATTTTAGGATTCCAAATTCAAGGACAATGGTTAAAAATCAATGCCACACAAATCGCCTATTTTTACAATCAGGGTGACAATATAATCATGCAATTGTTCAATAAGAAAAAATTCACGATTATCAACACTACTTTAGAAGAAATAGAAAGTCTTGCAGGCGTTAGTTTATTCATTTTCCTCAATCCAAATTTTCTTTCCTCCTACCGTTCGGTGAAAAAAGTCACCTATTCTACTGACGAAGATGGTGTTGAAGAAGCAGAAATTTTGATATATCCCAATCCGAATTTTCCTGTTATTGCTACCGGTGAAGAATGCCGTTCTTTAAAGTCTCTCCTCAACGAAAACGAACCTTCCGACAAAGATGAGTAAAGGCAGAATTCTTTTGGCGATGAGTGGTGGCGTTGACAGCAGTGTGGCTGCCATACTCCTACAACAACAAGGCTACGAAATTGTAGGAGCCACTTTCCGTACCTTTGACAGCATTAAAGAAAGTTGCATTGCCAAAGAAAAAGGTTGCTGTTCGGTGGAATCTATTTTTGAAGCCAAACATTTGGCAGAGAAATTAGGTTTTGAGCACCATGTCATTGACACTCGCGAAGAATTTCGTCAAACAGTTATTGCAAATTTTATCAATGAATACTTATCAGGTCGCACGCCGAACCCATGCGTGTTGTGCAATCCGATTATCAAATGGGGACGATTGTTACAATTTGCCGATGAACATCATTGTCAGTGGTTTGCTACAGGACACTATGCCCGAATATCTACTGATAACAATAGATATTTTTTGCAAAAAGGAATAGACATACAAAAAGACCAGACTTATTTTCTATGGAAATTATCACAAGAACATTTAAAACGTACCCTATTCCCACTTGGAGCACTAACCAAGACAGAAGTAAGAGCGATAGCCAAAGAAAATGGTTTTACAAAAATTGCAGAAAAAACCGAGAGTCAAGAAATTTGCTTTATTCCTAACGATAATTATCGTGATTTTTTGAAAGAAAATGTCGCTGACTTTGACCAACATATTAAGGAAGGAAAAATCATCAATTCTGAAGGAAAAATTTTAGGCACCCACAAAGGATTTCCATTTTATACAATCGGACAAAGACGAGGCTTGGAATATGCTGCAGGTCATCCTGTATATGTTACCCGTATAGATGCAGGAAAAAATGAAGTTACATTGGGAGAAAGAGAAGATTTGTACAAGACTTATCTTATCATATCGAATGTCAACTTTATGAAATATAATAACTTATACAAACCAATGAATTTAACTTGTAAAATTAGATACAACAATCAAGGTACTACATGTGTTGCCCAACAAGTTGGCGACAAATTACAAGTTACCTTCAATGAACCTGTTTTTGCCGTCACTCCCGGGCAATCTGCAGTTCTATATGAAAATGATGACATAGTTTGCGGAGGAATTATTGAATAATTATGAACACAAAAACAACATTATCGATTTTATTTTACATTACAGCTATCCTATTTTCAGCATGCAAAGAAAAACCATACCAAGAACCTTCTACTGACTATGGGTATGAATATTTCCCTGTTGAAGTCGGTTTTTGGCAAATCTATCAAGTGAAAGAAATTATTTGGGATGATTTCAATTCTACCGTAGATTCAAGCTACTACCAAACTAAAGAATTGATTGAATCAGAAATTGTCACCCCGAACAAAGATACCTTATATCGATTAGAATGTTATTTTCGTGCTGATGAAAGTCAAGAATGGCAACTTAAACATGTTTATTTTTTAAGAAAAGAAAAACTATTTGTGGAAAGAGTGGAAGAAAATCTCACCTATTGTAAAATGGTATTTCCTATTTTGGAACATTCCGCTTGGAATGAATATATAAGCATTGATTCCACACTTTTCTATCAAACCCACTATCCCAACACCGGCATCATTAATGCAAACGTTAAAAACACCAATACCTACGTTACCGGTTACAAAACACCTGCTACAATTGGCAGTTTATCCTTTGACAAAACCATCAGCATTTGTCTGCATGAATTCACATCAATTATCAATCAAGATGTTGAAAAAGAACAATATGCTGAAAATGTCGGAATGATATATCAATATATTGCTCACACAGAAAACAAGGCCACCGGCGGTCAATTTTATATCTACAACGGGTTTATACGTGAAACCAAAATCATTGACTATAAGCACTAAGCATGAACCTGACGCCTATATTTGACAAAGATAAATTAAAAAGACCGTTTTTAATAGCAGGCCCTTGCAGTGCAGAAAGCCATCAACAAGTATTGCAAACTGCACAAGAACTACATGCCACTAAGCAAATTGACTTATTCAGGTGTGGCATTTGGAAACCCAGATCGTCTCCCAATTCTTTTGAAGGCACTGGTGAAAGCGGATTGCCCTGGTTGAAAGAAATAAAAGAGCAACTGCATTTGGATTCTTGTATTGAAATTGGAAAACCGGAGCATTTAGAAATAGCTTTAAAATATGATATAACACATTTTTGGATAGGAGCTCGAACCAGTGTTAATCCTTTTATGGTGGAAGAAATTGCCAAATCAGCCAAAAATTTGGATATCAGTATTTTTATTAAAAATCCTATTGCCATAGATATCAAACTATGGTACGGACATTTTGAACGATTCTACAAATATGGCATTAGCCGGTTAGCGGCTATTTATCGTGGAGGTAGCACCGATATTCCCCACACTTACCGCAACGATCCTTCTTGGTTACATTTAATTGATTTTAAACAACATTATAAAGATATTCCTATCATTTTTGATCCAAGTCATATTGCAGGAAACAGACATTTGATACAAGCACTTACACAAAAGGCTCTCCTCTTGGATGTGGACGGACTGATGATTGAAACACATTGTAATCCTGAAATGGCATTAAGCGATAAAGAGCAGCAATTACCTGTTAGTGGATATCAACATCTTTTACAAACACTAACATTTCCGCAATCAACCAAACATTCCGTAGCACAAAACGATTTAGCCAACTATCGTCTTTCTATTGATGAAATTGATGATGCTCTTATTGCCTTAATCGGCAAACGGACAGAACTATCAAAGATGATAGCAGCATACAAAAAAGAACACAATTTACCTATTTTGCAAGTAGATCGCTGGCAGCAGGTATTAAACGAAACCAAGTCAAAGTCTATCCAACTTGGCATTGACCCTGACTTGGTGATAGAAATTTTTCAAAAACTACACCAATACTCTATTGATGTACAAGAAAAAATTATAGTTGAGAACGATTAATGTTCAATATTTCGCAAAAATGATTCCACAATTTTTCTCTTGGTGGATCTGCTTCTATGACTGTAGTTTGCAATCCTACAGGATGTATAAAGGTGACACTTCTTGCATGTAAACCGATTGAACCATCAACACATGAACGAGGAAAACCATATTTTAAATCTCCTCTTATGGGGCAACCTATATCTGCCAATTGTGCTCTAATTTGATGATGACGACCTGTTATCAATTCCACTTCTAAAAGATAGTAATTGTCTGATTGTGAAATAATTTTATAATTTAATTCTGCCTTCAAATAGCCATCTTTCGGAACTCTTGATACTAATGTTTTATTGTTTCTTTCGTCTCTATATAAATAATGTATCAAATTACCTTCTGCCGGTTCCGGTGCTTTTTTAACAATTGCCCAATAGATTTTTTTCATTTGTCTATCGTGTACCAATTGATTCATTCTTGCCAATGCCTTAGATGTTTTGGCAAATATCACTACTCCGCTTACCGGTCTGTCTATTCTATGAATCACTCCGCAAAATACATTTCCGGATTTATTGTATTTTTCTTTTATATATTCTTTAATCTTATCCGGTAATGTCTCATCTCCTGTTTTGTCTGCTTGCACTATATCGCCACTTTTTTTGTTTATTGCAATGAGATGATTGTCTTCGTAAATCACTCTTAGTGGTACTTCTTTCTCTTTTTTTGCCATATTATTAAAAAATTATATATTCTTGTGGGTCTACGGAATTACCTTCTATCCACAATTCAAAATGTACTATTTGTTCTTTATCTAAAATTGCAATTGCTTGTCGTTCTCTCACTACTTGCCCTACCTTTACCATTGGCATGGTTGCCAATTGATAGATAGTAATTATATTGTTAGGATGTTGAAGTATGCAAATATATTTATCGTTTACTCTTCCCACCTGTATAACTGAACCGGATTTTGATGCAAATACCGATGAAGAGGCAGAGCATGCGATATCAACTCCTTCATGTTGCTTATCACTGACAATATGCCCTTTAGCCGGTGCGAACAACAAAATTTTATCTGTATTGTTAGATGCAACTGTTTGTACGGATACTTCTTCCTTATGTGTATTGCCAACCATATTGATTTTCATCAGCAAACTATCAAATTTTGACATTTTCAACACACTATCTTTATCGATTTTTTCGCTTTGTTTGGCATCTTCTACAAAAATTGAATCCGGACTATCAACCACACCTAAAACAACAGCTTTGATACTTTTTTCATAGTTTCCATATTGGTCTATTACCAAATTCAAAGAATCCATTCTTTGCGACAAACGTCTCACTTGCTCTTTAGAATACCCGCTACCATAGCCGGGAATATATTCTCTTAAGGGAGTAAAAGCAATTATTACACTTGTCAATGCAATCAACAGCACCATACTTACAATAATGATAGAGATAAATGTTAATGGAGTAAATCGAAATGAGAATCGTTCTTTAAATGAATCATCACTTAAAACAACAATACGAAAACGCTCCTTAGCTTTCGTTTTTAATCTATTCCAAACCCCCTCTTTCATGCTACTAATGGATATCTGTAAATTTCAAATCTTTAGTATATTGTCCATATAGCAATGTATCGCGAGTACCCGGTGTTGCAAAATCATCAAAATGAAATTTACTTTTACTCATCATTGAAAAAACTCCCAATACGTATTTTTCTTCTTTTGTATCTGTATTATATGCGGTTAAATTGGTATAATTAGCTTGTTCTTGATTGATACTTGAAGTTGGTGTAGTTGCCAAAATATATTTTGTCAAAGCATCACCTTGAGAAATAATTTCTATCACGATAGAATCAGTGTGACGCTTGACTACACTATCATCTTCCACCACCTTGCCAGCAATCAATTTAAACAAATTTTGTGACTTATACGATGCTGTGGAATACAAATTTAACATAGCCGCACCATCGACACCACCTAAATTCCATACAATGGGTTGGGCTGCTCTATCGGTACCATCTGACATAATTTCCGTATAATAATATGACATAGTAACACGATAATAGGTAGCATTAGCCGCCTTGGTAAACGACACTTTAAAATCTTGTGTGAATGGCAATGACAGCATGACCGGTTTTACTTGATTTCTTCTTGGCGACATTAATTGAACCGTATCTACCACCGGAGCTGTGCCGACAACCATCTTTTTTGTATATGGATTTAACACACACAATTTATAAGAACAATCCCTTTTGATAGACAAATTGGCTTTATAGAGCAATTGCTCCGGATAGGCAAACATACCGGAATCTTTGGGGATTTCTGTTGTTGTGTCAAATTTGATAATTTGCAAGAGTGTATCTTTGCTATCGTATTCTTCCACATATACTTCAATACTATCCAAATAGGTATAATTATGCCAATCCTTGGTCAAGTCTTCTACATTACCTTCAGTGAGAAAAGATTTATAAACTTTTATGTATTGTGTGCTGTCACTCAAATTAAAAATGGCATATACAATAGGAAAATCTTCATAATTCGCATTGATAGAAAAAGGTTTTTGGCAAGAAGAAAATAAAATGGCAAACTCTACCAAAAGTAATATAGCAGTTGATTTTGCATATTTTTTCATTAACATGAAAACATTCTTCATTTTATACCTATTGATTTTCAATTGTTTAAATGTAATTTTTATACATTAAAAAAACGGAGCAAAATTATAAAAAAAAAACGAGAAAATCAATATATTGCCTTATTTTCTACCTATTTAGTTTTCAACAATTAATATTTTTTACGTATATCTGCTCTTTGTATTTATTTTTTTTGTACATTTGCAGTTTGCATAAACATAAAGGGGTTGCTTGGTTTTGACAGCTCGTATGTGGGAATGTAAGCACGTCGGACGTTGTAAGTAGGTTCCGCAATAGCCAACTTTCATGCCACAATAAATGGCGAAAACAACAATTTTGCTCTCGCTGCGTAATCAGATTACGTAGGAAAGCCATCTCGCCAAAAGCCCTTCTCTACGGCGTTTGGAATTGAGGTGTCGGAAAAGTGGAGATAGCATGAGTAAGCCTCGTTGCAAGTGCGAAACTTTTAGAGGATAAGTTGCCGATTAGCATAGCCTTGTGCAGGTCTGCAAACGAAAATTAAATCAAGGATAAGCGTGTAGAAAGCATTTTTGCAACGTGTTTGGACGAGGGTTCGACTCCCTCCAGCTCCACTGAATTCATTCATTTTGCAACATGAAAGTAAAAATTGTTAATCACTCAAACAATGCACTGCCTGCATACGAAACAGCTTTTTCTGCAGGTATGGACATAAGAGCTAATCTTATTGAAGACATCACTATTGCACCTATGCAAAGAGTCATGGTGCCAACGGGCTTGCACATTGAACTTCCTGCCGGATTTGAAGCCCAAATCAGACCCAGAAGTGGTTTGGCAGCCAAAAGCGGTATTACCGTTCTCAATTCTCCCGGCACTATCGATGCTGACTATCGCGGAGAAATAAAAGTAATACTTATCAATCTTTCTAACACCGACTTCACCATTCACCACGGTGATAGAATTGCACAAATGATTATTGCAAAACACGAAACAATTACTTGGGAGCCGACTTCTGAACTCAACGACAGCGAACGCGGAGAAGGTGGTTTTGGTCATACAGGTAAAAAATAGTTATGAAACGTATTCTTTGTTTGATTTTGATTCTTACTTTATCATATAATTATGTTTTTTGCCAAAAGGCAAAGAAAAGTAAGAAGTCTTCATCAAAAAATGATACAGAATTATTTGTTTCCTTAGAACAATACAGAGACCAATCCAACACCTTGTTGGAAGCTGTAAAAGAACGATTGTCAGGCAATTTATCGCAAGCAGAAATACTGCTGAGAAACTTAATTCAATCTAATCCCAAATATGACTTGGCATATTTTGAATATGCAAAAATTCTTTTATTGAAAAACAAAACCACAGAAGCCATTTCTGCATTGAATACTGCCATTTCCATCAATGACACCAACTATTGGTTTAAAATTTTATTGGCGGAAAGTTACGATGCAATCGGACAATTTTCACAATCAGAAAAATTGTGGAAAGAAATAGCTAACGCAAAACCCGACAATCAAGAATATTTATTCAAATATGCCATTGCTTTAATCTATCAAAACAAACTTAGGGATGCCATTTCCGCCTACGACCAAATGGAACTGCACATGGGTGTCAGCAAAGACATTACTGATGCCAAACGAAATATATGGCTTAAACTTAATCGTGTGGACAATGCTGCACATGAAATGGAAAAATTAGCCAATGCATACCCTAATGAACCTCAATATTTGATAGATATTGCTGACATGTATATCCATCATGAAATGAGTGAAAAAGCCATGCCGTATTTACAAAAAGCACTTCAATTAGATTCCACCAATCCATATATCAATGTCAGTTTGTACAACTACTACGTTGAAAACAAAAAGACAAATGATGCCTTTAAATATTTAAAAGGAGCCTATGCATCTCCGGAACTGAGTGTGGATGAAAAAATCAGAATAGTTTTATCGTTCTACAATGATAAAAATCACCAAGATATAGCCTTTGAATTATTGCACATTTTGGTTCGCACGCATCCTGACGAAGCAAAAGTATGGTCGGTATATGGAGATTTTTTATACAAAAATGACAGTTTGTCTGCTGCCGCCAGTGCATACGAAAAAGCCCTTACTTTAGACGAAACCAAATATCCAATATGGCAGCAATATCTTACTATTTTGCTACAATTGGGAAGAACACAAGACTTGTATCAACAATCCCATACTGCAATTACCGTTTTTCCGTCACAACCATATAGTTACCTGCTCAAAGCCATGGCAGCATTAGATCTGGAATTTTACCAAGAAACCATTTACACTTTGGAAGAAGACAGAAAATTTAACTATAACTATCTAAGCGATGAAGCCGGTTTTGACTTTTTGGAAGCAAGTGCTTACAATAAATTGGAAATGATGGATAGTGCCATTTTTTATTATGACAAAGCTGTGCAAAAACAAGCTGACAATGCATTGTATTTAAATGGATATGCCTATAGTTTGGCAGAACATGACACTTTGTTGGACAAGGCTTTGCAAATGTCGGAAAAAGCCAACAAAATAGAAAACAATTCCGCTGCTTATCAAGATACGCATGCATGGATATATTACAAAAAAGCCGATTTGAAAAATGCCAGAATATGGATAGAAAAAGCCCTACACAACCAAGGTGACAAAGATATAGATATTTTGGAACACTATGCTGCCATTCTTGATGCATTAGGCGATAAAGAAGCATTGGAAAAATGCCAACAACAAATCAACCTTTTAAGACAAGAATAATGCCCTACAAAAACGAATATAGTCTAAAAGAACTCATTCAACAATTATTGGAAGAATCTCCTCAATTGGCGGAGAAATATGCCAGCGTAAAAGTGCAGCAAATTTGGAAGCAGTCTATGGGAATTTTCTCGCAATATACTCGAAAAATAGAACTAAAGGGCAATAAATTAGTGGTTTATATGACCAATCCACTGGTAAAAAATGAATTAAGAATCAACAAGACACAAGCCATCACAATGGTGAATGAAAAATTCGGAAAAGAAATTATTAACACAATAGAAATTAGATAATATGTATAAGTTAGTTTTAATTCGTCACGGAGAAAGTGAATGGAACAAAGAAAATAGATTTACCGGCTGGACCGATGTAGATTTATCCGAAAAAGGTGTACAAGAAGCACACGAAGCCGGAAAACAGTTGAAAGAAAAAGGATTTCAATTTAAATATGCCTATACTTCCTATTTAAAACGAGCCATCAAAACATTGGATATTGTTTTAGAAGAAATGAATCTTTTGTGGATTCCAGTAGAAAAAACATGGCGTTTGAACGAAAAACATTACGGCAATTTACAAGGATTGAACAAAAAGGAAACTGTAGAAAAATTCGGAGAAGAACAAGTATTGATATGGAGACGCAGCTATAGCACTCGTCCACCCCAATTGGATATAAACGACCAACGCCACCCTGCCAACGATGTAAAATATCAAGGCATCAGCGATGAAGCAGCCCGTCCGGCAACAGAAGCTTTGGCGGATACTATTGATAGAATTTTGCCCTATTGGCACAGCGATATTTCAAAAAAATTGCAAGAATGCAAAGAAGTTATTGTGGCAGCACACGGAAATAGCTTGCGGGGCATAGTAAAATATTTGAAAAATATCAGCGACGAGGATATCATCAACATGAATATTCCTACGGGAATTCCATACGTTTTTGAATTTGACGATAATATGAATTTGATAAAAGATTATTATCTGGCAGATCCGGAAACATTGAAAAAAATGATGGAAGCAGTTGCCAATCAAGGAAAAAAATAGAAGATGAATCGTTGGGCAATTGGCGATGTTCACGGATGCTTTAGCACATTACAATCATTAATTGAAAATGTATTGTGTGTTCAAAAAGATGATGAAATATACTTTTTGGGCGATGTGATAGATAGAGGTATGAAATCCAAGGAAGTTTTGGACTATATCATTCAAAAACAATCCGATGGATATCATTTTAAAGTGCTAAAAGGCAATCATGAATATTTTTTGCTGAAAGTTGTCCAAACGGAAATCAACAAGAAAAAACAGTTTTTATTCGGCAAGAAAAAATCAAAAAAAATCATTGACACTTGGTTAAAACGTGATGGCGGCTACAACACTTTGAAGAGTTTTCATGTGCAAAATGCATTAGAAATACCGGAGACATACATTTCTTTTTTGCAATCACTGCCCTACTTTTTTGAAGTCGGCAATACCATTCTTACACATGCAGGATTGAATGCTAAGATAGACAATCCCTATCAAGACATCCAGTCTCTTTTATTTGGCAGCAACAATCAATACGACAATGATTTTTTGAAAAATCGGATTGTTATTCACGGACACAATGCAATTTCTATGGAGGCCATCACCATTTTAGCCAACAATACCGATAAATACCACTATATTTGTATTGACAATGGTTGTGTATATGGACGACACCACGATTTGGGACATTTGCTTGCCATCAATTTAGACACATTAGAAATAAAAAAACAAGTAAACATAGATTAACATGGCTTTAATAAAATCAATATCAGGTATAAGAGGAACCATTGGTGGTTTGCAAGGTGACAATTTAACTCCTATAGACATTCTTAAATTCACTACTGCCTTTGCCATCATCATGAAAAACAATCATCCCGAACAAGCCATCCATGTTGTTGTCGGACGTGATGCAAGAATTTCCGGCAATATGGTCAACCATTTAGTATGCGGCACTTTGTTGGGAATGGGTATCAACGTAATAGATATCGGATTGTCAACCACACCGACAGTAGAAATGGAAGTCATTGCACAAAAGGCACATGGAGGTATTATCATTACTGCCAGCCACAATCCAATGCAATGGAATGCCTTGAAACTTTTGAATGAAAAAGGCGAATTTTTCTCTGCCCAAATGGGAAAAGATGTTTTGGAAATAGCAGAAAATATTGACAAAGTTGATTTTGCAACAGCCACAGAATTAGGAAAATACACACAAGTCAACGATGCTATTGCACGCCATATTGAAGCTATCAAACAATTAGATTTGGTAGATGTTGACGCTATCAAGAATGCACATTTTCATATAGCAGTTGATTGCGTAAATTCCACCGGAGGAATATCCATTCCACAATTATTGAAAGAATTGGGTGTAGAAAAAGTACATGAATTAAATTGTACTCCGGATGGAATGTTCCCTCATATTCCTGAACCATTACCGGAAAATTTAACCACCACTATGGACTATATCAAACACAACCGTGTTGATGCAGGTTTTGTAGTAGATCCTGATGTAGATAGATTGGCGATTATCCAAGAAGACGGAACCTATTTCGGTGAAGAATACACTTTGGTATCGGTGGCAGAATATGTACTCAGTCAGCAAAGTGGAAATACCGTTTCGAATCTTTCTTCTACACAAGCATTGAAAATTGTAACCGAAAAGCATGGCGGACAATATTCTGCTTCTGCTGTCGGTGAAGTCAATGTGGTAGAAGAAATGAAACGTGTTCATGCCGTTATCGGCGGAGAAGGCAATGGCGGTGTTATTTATCCTGCCCTACACTATGGCAGAGATGCTTTAGTAGGCATTGCTTTGTTTTTGACAGCATTGGCAAAAAAGAAAATAACTTGTTCTGCCTACCGACAAACATTCCCGAACTTTTTTATCTACAAAGACAAAATACAACTTACTCCCGATATAAATGTTGACAATGTATTGGCATACATCAAAGAAAAATACAAAAACGAAAAAGTGGTTGACATAGACGGTGTCAAAATATTGTTCAACAATGAATGGGTACATCTAAGGAAATCCAATACCGAACCAATTATTAGAATTTATGCTGAAAGTATTGATGAAACTACTGCAAAAACTCGGGCTAATCAGATTAGAACCGACATTGCAGAATACAACAATCGATAACGATACAACTCCTCCTGAAATGAAATACTTGATAGTAGGATTAGGAAATATCGGCAACGAATACAGCCATACAAGACACAACATCGGTTTTGCAGCGGTGGATTACATTGCCCAACAGCAAAATCTTGTTTTTGAATCGGATAGATATGCCTACACTTGTTCTTTTAAATACAAAGGCAAGACTATCATTTTAGCCAAACCTACCACCTATATGAATCTCAGCGGAAAAGCCGTTCGTTATCATTTGGACAAACACAAAATTCCACTTTCCAATTTAATGGTAATCGCAGACGACAAAGATATTCCATTAGGAACTTTTAAAATTAAATCCAAAGGAACAGGCGGCAGCCACAATGGCATCAACCATATTGTTACCATTTTAAACAGTATCGACTTTGCCCGTCTGCGTATCGGCATCGGCAATGATTTTGCAAATGGCTATCAAGTGGATTTTGTTTTGGGAAGATTTGAAACAAACGAAATAGAACAAATAAAACCCTGTATTGAAGAATCCTACGAAATAGTTAAAGACTTTGCCACACAAGGCATTGACCGAACGATGAACCTACATAACAGGAAAAAACAAAATCAAGAAAAAAAAGTTGACTAATGTCAACTTTTTTCAATTATGATTGTTCTTTTATAACAAACAAAAGGCTGATTATTTTGTAATCAGCTAATACTACTTATGAAGATTATTCTTTGCTACCGAAATATTTGATAAACTGAGTACGTTCAAACAAATCGGTGTCATCGCCTTCACTATCAGAATGCAACAATCCTTTGAATTGTGAAATGGATGTATAATGATGTTTTTCCATCCATACTGACAAATTTTCTTTCATTACATTTATATATTGTGGTCCTTTTTCAAAAATGACACTACACAATTCAACGGCGGAAGCACCTACAAGTATTGATTTTACCAAGCCATCGGCATCACGAACACCACCGGAAACGGCAATATTTATCGGATTCAAACGACTATAGGCAAATCCTGTCCAACGCAAAGAATTAGACAATTCAAATCCGCTGCTTAAAATTTGACCTGCCACGGTCTTCATATTATCAATATCTACATCTAAGGGGAAAAAGCGATTAAACAACACTACTGCATCGGCTCCATTTTGTTTCAATTGGTCCACCAAGGCAATAGGATTGGTAAAATTGTTGCCCAATTTCATAATGATAGGAATATTGATAGTTTGCTTAAGATGCTTTAATATATTGACATGTTCTTTTTCAAAACTGCCATATTCATAATTGATAGCTCTTTGGGTTTGCAAAGACAAAATATTTATTTCGATGGCATCTGCACCGGCTCTTTCTATATCTTTGGCAAAATTTACCCATTCGGAATCATTATAGCAACTAACGCTGGCAATGACAGGAATATTGCAGTTTTTTTTGCTGTCTCGGATAACATTTAAATAATCTTCCAATTTATGCTGACGAACATAAGAAGTTAAATAATCGTAGCCTTCTGCACGACCGAAGGCATTATCGTCTAACAATTGAGATGTTTCGTGCAAAATTTGTTCTTCGAACAAAGATTTAAGAACAACAGCTCCTGCTCCGGCTGCAGCTAAATTTGCATTATTTTCGGCACTTTTAGTAAGTCCTGAACTACTTATGATTATTGGATTGTTAAGTTTGAGTCCTGCAAAGGTGGTTGTTAAATCTAACATATTATTACATTTTTATATTTACAATTGCAAAAGTACTAAAAATAAATGAACCTTGCCAATATTTTCTTTATTTTTTCAACATTTTCACACAATAATATGACAAATAATGATGTCGTTTGATAGTCTCCCCTATCCACTTACAAAAAAA
>JAEEGK010005882.1_pt1 | contig 29630 bp, 17 predicted proteins | sample 8958771 | NCBI WGS metagenome assembly JAEEGK01 (sample SAMN16246547, study PRJNA631951) | gut metagenome | biome: gut microbiome; feature: rumen; material: SC-attached | host: Bos | place: Iran: Karaj | collected 2018-10 | reverse complement strand
TATCTTTAATATCATCTTTTAATAACATAATTTGTTTTTTTAACATTTCAATTTCATCATTTTTTTCTGCAATAATACTTTTATATTTATCATAAAGATTATTAAATCCATTTATTTTATTATTTTGTTCATTAATTAAAACTTGAAGTTCTTGATTTTGATTTTGTTTTTTTCCTATTTCATTTACTAAAACATCCATTTTTACTTTCATTTTTGATAAATTTTCTAAATCTTTTTGAGTATCATTATTACTTATCATAAACTTTTGAATTGTATTTGTTTTAGTTTGAATTTCTTTTCTTAAATTATTTATTATTTCTTGATTATTATTGTTTATTTTATCTACTTCTTTTTTTTCATTTATTAAAATTTCATTATCTAATTTTAATTGGTCTATTTTTTCTTCCAAATTCCTTTTTATAGTATCAAAATTTAATTTTTCATCTCTTAATGTTTCAATATTTGTATTTAAAAAATTAATTTGTTCTTTTAATTTTGAAATATCATTTATTTTTTCCTTAATTTCATTTTTATTTTCATTTAATTCTTTTTTTAATTCATCATTTTTATCTAATAAAATACTATTTTTTTCATCTATTTCTTTTTTCATATTTTCAAATTCGTTTTTTTTTTCATCTAAAATTAATTTATTTACTTCTAAAATATTATTAATTGAAGATAATTTTTCTTCTTTGTTTCCTAATTGTTTTGCTATTTCAATAGTATTTTTATTAAATTCTAAAACTTGATTTTTATTTTCATTTCTTAATTGTTTATTTTCTTCTTTTAATGATTCAATTTCTTGACTTAATAATTTTAATTGACTATTATTATTATTTCTTTCTGTTTCATAATTGGAAATAGTATTACTTTTGATATTTAATTTATCATTCAATTGTTTTATAACTTTTTCTTTTTCTTTTATTTCTTTTTTTACTTTTGAATTTTCTTTTTCTAAATCTTTATTTTTGTTTGATAATTCATTATTTAATTTTTCTAAATTCTCAATATTAATTTTTGTTTCTTGCATATCTTTAGAAAAATCTTTTGTACTATTTTCTATACTTTTTTTTATTTGTTCCATATCATTTTTGTATTTATTTTCATTTTCTTTTAATTCTTTTTCTTTATTTAGTAAAAGAGTTTTATTTTGTTGACAATTTTTTTTTAATATTTCTATTTCTTTTTTATATTTATCTTCCTTTTGTTTAAATTCTTCTCCTAATTTTTTAATTTCTTTATTGTAATTATCTTCATTTATTTTATTTTCTTCATTTATATTATTTAATCTATCATCTTTTTCTTTTGTTTCTTTTTCTTTAATATCTAATTTATATTTCATATCATTATAATTTTTTGTATTTTCTTCTATTTCATTCTTATATTTATCTTCTTTTTGTTTAAATAGTTCATTTGTTTTAATTAAATTATTTTTATATTCTTCATCTTTTTCTTTTATTTCTTTTTCTTTAATTTCTATTTTTTTCTTATTATCTTCGATTTCTTTTTTTAATTTATTTTCTTTTAATTCAAACTGTTCTTCCTTTTTTAATATTTCGTTTTTCATTTCTTCAATTGTTTTTTGTAATAATTCAATTTCTTTTTTAAATTTATTTTCTTGGTCTTCTATTTGTTTATCCTTATCTTGATTTAATAATGATATTTTTTTTTCTTTTTCATTAATATCATTTTGAAATGATTCAATTTCTCTTTTTAATTTATCTTCATTATCTTTTATTTTCTTCTCTTTATTTTCAATATCTTTTTTATATTGAATAATTTGATTATTTAATAAATTGTTACTTTCTTTTAGGGAATTATTTTCTTTATTAATATCTATTATTTTTTTTTCTAATTCTTCATTATTTTTATTTATAATATTTTGTTTTTCATTTGTTTGCTCAGTTAATTTTTTTATTTCTTCATTTTGAGTATTAATTTTTTTCTTTAGGTTTTTTATTTCTTGTTCATATTTATCAGTAAATTTCTTTTTTTCTTCATTTTGTAAATTTATTTCATTTATATTTTTATTTGATTCATTTTTTAATTCTTCAATTTCTTTTTCTTGATTTTTAATTTTTGTATTTAAAATAGTTAAATTATTTTTATACTCTTGTATATTTTTTTCTTTTTCATTTTCTAAATTTGATATATTTATATTTAAATTTTCTATTAATTTATTTAAAGTATTGTTTTCTTGATTTATTTGAATATTTTTCTCTTTTAAGTTTTTATTTATTGTTTCTAAATCAATTATACTTTTTTTTAATAATGTATTGTTTTTATTTTGTTCATTAACATCTATTAATTGTTGATTTAATTTATTAATTTCAGAATTTTTACTTAAATTTAAACTCTCAATTGTCTTTTCTTTTTCTATATTTATTCTAAGATATTGTTTTTTTTCATTATTTAATTCTTCATTTAAAGAATTCAATTTAGAATTTTCTTTTTCTAAATTTAAATTATATTCTTTGAATTCATTTATTTTTTCAGTATATTTTTTATTTAATTCAATTTTTTCTTTTTGTTCACTTTCAATTTTTTTTTTAAATTCATCATTATCATTTTCTAATTTTTTAATTTTATTATTTAACTCATTAATTTCTTTTAAATAATTTTGTGTAGACTCATAATTTTTAGAATTTAATTGCATAATTTGATTTTTTAAAGAATTATTAATTTTAATATGTCCATCTTTTTCTTGTTCTATATTAATAACTTTTTCTTTTAAAAGATCATTTTCTTTTTGTATTAAGCTTTTCAATTCTTCTTCATCTGATCTAAGTTTTAATTTTCCACGTTCTTCTTGATGTTGATTTTTAATATTTTGAACCATATTTGGAATAATTTCATTTGTTTTATCAAGTGTCTCATTTAATTTAATAACAATGCTTTTTAATTCATTATTTTGTTCTTTTAATTTATCCTTTTCTTTATCATATTTCTTTGTTATTAATTTAAATTTTTTATGATTATTTAAATTAAAATTTTCTATTGAACCATCATCAATTTTTAAAATATTTTTATTATCCATTCTTGTAGAAGGATATTTTCTATCTTTTCTTTTTTGATTTAATAAGTTTAAATTATTTTTTAAAGATCCTTTTTCATATTTATCATCTTTTTTTAAGTTTGATTGAAAATTTCTACTTGAATTTCCATAATGAATGGGTAAAATATTTGGTTTCTTTTGCATCATTATATTATTCTCTTTTTGATTTATTCCTGATTTTGGGAAATTTTTTTTAGAATATTTTTCCATTTTATATTAAATGATATTATCTAATTTATGATTTATATAATTTTTAGATATTATATATTTTTATTTATTTTATTTTATTTATTATATTATTATTGTTGACTTAAATTTTTTCTTATTATTATTATAGGCTCTAAAAAATCATCTTTATATTCAATAATTTTATAATAGTCTCTTATTTTATTTTCTAATTCATCATCATTGTATAATAATAATTTTGCATAATTTTCAAAATAATAAATACTATTTTCAAATTTATTATTTGAAAAATAAAATGAATTCCCCATTTTACTTTTTATAAATTGAAAATCTTTAATTAATAAATTAATTCCATATTTATTTATTTTAGGTTCTTTTTTCAAAAACTCAATAAAAATATTATTAACTAATAATAAATAATCTCTATTAATAAATTCTATTTGATCTGAATTTAAATTATTTTGAAACAAGCCATTATACATTAAAAAATCATTAATAAAAGAATTAATAAAATAATCAGGATTTTTTTGTATATTTTCTAATACATAAGAACTCTTATTTAAATTTCTAAAAAGTGTAATTAACAAACAAAAATATTCAATTTTTAAAATGATTAAAATTTTATTTAAATCATATGATAATTTATCTAAACAAGTTAAAGTAATAACAATTAAATTATCAATATCAATATTAATTGAAGTAGAAATATTATCAAGTTCACTTTTCCCAACTAAAGCCATTATTGCAGATTTTTTAGTACTTTCAAAATTTAATTCAGTAGTTAAGTCATCAATAAAATTTTCTGTTTTAAAACAAATTGTTTCTGTACAAACAATAAATCTTGTTAGTAATTCCATTAATTTATAATCCTTTGTTAATAAATTTAATGTTTCTATTTGGGGATATGAGTCTTCTGATTTTATTATAAATTCTAATATTAAATTATTAAATGTATTAAAAAATGAATCTGAATCAGTTTTTATATTGACTATTTCATCAAAACTTTGATATTGTTTAAATTTAAAATTTATTCTTATTTTATTTAAGATTTCAGAATGTATTTTATCTTTTATTAATTCTGATATTTTAATGATTAAATTTCTATTTATTCTATCTTTTAATAATTCATTCATAAAATCTTTTGTATTTAAAGAAAAATTAATGAATAAATCTCTTATTATTTTCATTATTTCAGAATATGCATTTGAATAAGCAAAAATTAATAAAGTTCTTAATTGTTCTATTTTATTAGTTAACTCTTCAATAAATTTAAAATTAGAAATATCACTATCATAATCAGAATTAAAACTTTTAAAAGTAAAAAATTTAGAAGTTGAAATTTTTGAAGAATAAAATTGAAATAAAGAATCATTAAACTTTTCTAATTTATTTTCTAAATCATCAAAATTCATTTTATAATTTTTTTTACATTCAACTGAAAATTGATAAATTAATTTATTTAGCATAGGTAAATAATCAACAGTTAAATATTGCATTTCATTAATTTTTCTTCTTAAAGAAGATTCTGCTTCAATAAAAGTATAAAAACCAATTTGATTACTTACATTAGTATTATCATTTTTACTATTTAATTCTTCTTGTCTACTATATAAATTTTTTTGAAAAGTTAATAAAATTACTATTAAAGGTTTTTCACAACTTTTAATTAATATTTCTTCTAATTTTTCAAATCTTTTTTCATTAATTTTTCCTTTGTTTATATTTTGAAATAAAGTATTTAATTTTGAAATTGAATGTGCAAAAATAATTAAAGGAATTTGTATTATTAATAAAAATTTAATTTTTTCTATTTTATTTTCCATATTTAATTGATTTAAAATCATATTTAAATTTCTTAATTGTTCAGTTGTAATTTTCATTATTCTTACTATTAAATTAGAAAAATTTTCATCAAGTTTATTTATTATTGTTTCTAATATTTTTTCAGTTTCAAAATTTTTAATACAACCAATTGTATAAATTAAAGAAGAAGAATCTTTTTTTTCATTTAATTTTGATTCAACATTATTTTCTTCAATATTATTTTGAATAATTTCATAATTATCTAATTCTTCTTTTACTTTATAATTAACAGTTTGATTTATTATAGAAATAAATTTTTTCATAGGTTTTACTAAATCAATATCAATAGATAATTTAGAATAATAATTACAAATAAATATAATTAAAGATTGTATTTTTTTAGTTAAAATATAATCATTTTTATCACTATTAAAAAAGCATAAATTCTTAATTTCTAACACTAATTTTTCCTTAATTAAATTTTTAATTTTAACAAATTTAGTTCCAACATCAGTAACTAAATTATATCTTCTAAATTCTTTATCATATTCATTATACTCATTTTCAGTATTAATAATAACTTTTATAGCATCAAAAATTTTATTATTTTGTAAATAAATAGAACATACATTTAATATTTCAAAAACATTTTGTGTCTTACTTAATTTAGAAATTATTTCATTATAAAAAATTGATTTTAATTTCCATTCTGAGTTTTCACCTGTGACTAAACCATCCATTGTCTGTTTTATTCCATTCAAAGAAACTTGGGCATAATTAAATTTAATTTTAGAATTTTCTAACATTTTTTTCATATCTCTAACATAACCTAAAATTTTAAAAAATTCATCACTATGTTTATCTACTATTAATTTTATTACATTATCTAATTTTTGATTTATTTCTTTTAATCTTTCTATATCATCTTTAACTTTTTCAAAATTTATATCTCCAAATACATTTACTATCTCTGACATTAAATTAAAGTTTGGATTGTAAAATCGAGGGTCAATTTCTTCTAAACAAGATGATATTGATTTTTTTATATCTTCTATATTTGAATTATTTTTATTAGTATTTTTTTTTGCTATATTTTGATTTTTATTATTTTCATTTTCTATTGTTTTTATTGAGGAATTTTCATTAAAATTTGAATTTGACAACATTATTATTTAATAAATAAATAATATTTAATTTATTTTTTTATAATATAAAAAAATATGAAATATGAAATAAAATAAATATAAAATTATTATTTAATTTTTTTAATAAATATTTTTTTTATTATATAATTAATAAATAATGTTTTTAGATGATAATAGAGGAATTGAATTTGATACCAAACCATATGATATTACTAATAAGCATGAAATTCATGCTTTAACTGAAAAAGGTAAAAATCAATATTATGATAGTCAAATTAGAAGATTAAAAAAAATTCCAAAAGATTTTATGGAAAAAATAAATGAAGATATAAATGGATATAAATTTGAAGAAGCTGAAATTGAAAAGAAAAAATGGGAAGAAGAACAAAAAAAAATTAAAGAAGAAAAAGAAAAAGAAATTAAAAAAAGAAAAGAAGAAGAAGAATTAAAAAAGAAACAAATTAAAGATAACCTAAATAAACAAATTGATAATAAAAAAGTTAAAAAACCTATTCAAAACTTTAAAAATTATTCAAATAATTCTGCAATTGGAAGATTTAATAATAATTTAATGAAAGTTGCAGGATTTGAAGATAATACAAAAAATATAAAAATAGAAAAAGATTTCTTAGAAAAATTCCAGAAAAAAAATATAAAAATTAACAAAATAAAAGGTTAAATTAAAAAAAATAAAAAAAAATTTATAAAAATAAATTTACATTTAAAAAAGTATATTTTTCAATATATAAAAAAGATTAAATCTTATTCCTTATTTTTTCTTGTTGTTTTTCATATTCTTGAAATCTTTGTAATTGAGTAAATAACCAAGAAGGAATATTAATAATAGGAGAAATTTTCATCATATAACCAATACAAAATTCAATAGACCATTTTTTATATTTCATAAGAAAAGAGGCAGCAACTGCAACACTTGCATTTTGGCCTGAAAAACAATAAATTAAAATAGGAGTATTTTTATTATTTATTTCTTCATTTATATATTCATATATTTCATTATATTCTATTTCATCATGATTTATTTCTTCATGTTTAAAATTTCTATAATTATTTCCATATAATTCACTTAATTCTTTATCTGGTTCTTTCATTAATGAAATTATTGTTTTAAATTTAAGGAGAGATAAATTTTTTTTGTTTTTTGAATTTATAAAATTTCCAATATATAATATATTATTTAATACACATAAAGGTAAATTTATTATGTCTGAATTTTTTAAATTTAAATATGGATAGTCATTTAAAAATAAATTATAATCTGAATTTATTATGTGAAATAATCCTTTTGAAATATTATCATTATTTTTTATCTTTTCTGATATTTCCTTTAAGTTTTCTGATTTTAAATTTTCTGAATCATTTAATATTAATATTAATCTTGAGTTTGGTTTTATCGAAGGAAAATTTTTCAAATTTTCTTTTTCTCTACAGTCAAAAATCACTGTTTCTATTGGATCATTTATATAATTGTATAACATCATTTTTTTAATTTGCCTACTTTCTAAATTCATTCTTTGTTTTGTTTGTTGATACATTTCTTTCATATTAATTCCTATATTAGAATTCATCTTTATTTTTTTGAAAAAAACTAATATAAAATATTAAATATTAAATAAATAGAGAAATATTATAAATACTAATTTTTAAATGATTTTTAAATTATAAACTCAATATTATTCTAAATTTAAGGCCATAGTTAAATTAGAATAGATTTCAAAACTATCAGACAAAGTATCTTGGAATTTCTTAACAAAATCTCTTAAATGATCATTAAACAACTTTTGAATAACAGTTAAATATTGCTTAAACGTATCTTGATTATTATAAAAATAATAAGAAATATATCCTCTTAAATTATTAATTACTTCAGTTTCTTTGTAACACATTTTTTCAAAAGCATAATCTTTATCTTCATAAATTTTAATCATATCAATATCTTCTTTTTGATTAGTTTCCCATTTTTCAATATCTTTCATCGGCCAAAGGTTTTCTTTTTTCAATGCAAGTTTATTTTTCTTAGTCAAATAATCTTGTCTCATTCCATCTTCTTTATAAAGTATTTCAACAAAATTATCACTTAAATTATAAATATCTTTAATTCCTTTATGAACAGAATCTTTAACTACACAAGTTTGATTAATTAAGACTCTTTTCCAATTTTTAAATAAAATTTGATATTGTGTAATTATATCATCAAAATAAGATTTTAAGTCAACTTTCTGATTTATATTTAACAAATTAGAAAAACATTTTTCAATTTCATCTAAATTATTATATGCTGATGTCATATTTTTTTTAAAATAATGTAAATTTTTATTAATTTTATCTAAATTAAAAGTAAGTGTTTTCATATAATTGCTAATATTAGTATAATAATCTTTAGGATTTAATTCTATATTTTCATTTTCAAAATTCATTGTTTTAACATTTCCTTCAAGAGAATTTAAACCTTCAATATTTGCAGCATTTAAAGTTTTATAATTTACAGTATTCATTTTTTTTTCGAATTCAGCTCTATCTTGAAGACTTAAAAAGTCAATTAAACATTCAGTTGCTTTAAAATATTCTTTTGATAAAATTTCATCTAAAAATTTTTGCAAACCAACTGTTCTTTTTTTAATAAAATCATCTTCAAATCTTCTGTTTCCCATTTTTTTCTTAGGTAATAATGGAATTATTTCACAAGGAAACATTGATTTTAAACATTCTCTTAACCAAAGAAAATCTGAATATCTTCTATTAACACTTAAATTGAATTCTTCTGTGAATACTTCATACATCATATAACTAATTTTGAAATATGAATCATTTTTTAAAACTGGATTTCTTATTACAACAGTTAATTTTGTATCATTAAATTTCCCTTTTTCTAATTTATTTGATTTAACTTCTACTAAATCTTTTTCTCTTTCTTTATCAAAATCTTCAATTTTGATTTCAGTAAGCAAATTCACATCAAAATCACTTTTTACTAAAGGATTCATATTTTGAATGTTTGAAGTTTTAGTTTTGATGTAATCAATAATTTCACTTGTTTTTGTACCAATTCTTTGAATAAAACTATCATTTGTTTGTGGAGTCTCTTCTGGTGTTTCAGTTTGAGTAAAATTTTGAGGTGGAAAGGCTTGAGCATTTTGAGTTTGTTCTACACTTTCTGGTAGAGAAGTTTGAATTTCATTTTCTGTTGACATTTTTTTTATATATATGAGATTTTTTGATTTTTTATAATTTTTATAAAGTTTTTTTATTATTTTTTTTATAATTTTTTTAATTTGATGTTATTATTATTTTTTTAATGTATATTTGTTTATTTTTTTTTTAATGAAAATGAATAATGAATTAGTTAATGAATATATTATTGGTTATTTTAATAATAATAATAATTGTTTAAATCAAGGAAATAAATTAAAAAATGTTTTTTTTGATAATTCAAATAGAGAATTAAATTCATTTAATGGAAAAAAAATTAAAATAAACAAAGAAAATAAAATTAAAAATTATTATAATTTATATAATAATGTAAATCAACATAATCCTCATATACAATTAGATATTAATTCCCAAATTGAAAAGACATCAAGATTTTTAAATTTAAAAAATAAATTTGAAAAAAATAAAACTAAAAAATATATTAAAAAAACAAAAGATAAAATAAATAAATCAAATTCAAATAAAATAAATATACCTTTAAATCAAATTGAATATGATGATTATAATAATATTAAAGATGAATATAATGATTATAATAATATGAAAATTAATAATGAAAATATTGAATATTCACAAAATAATACTGAAAAAAATAAAATTTTAAAATTTAAAAATTCTCAAATTGAATTAAATGAAAATTTATTTATTCCAGGTCAAAAGACAGAAAGAGAAAATGAAATACCAAAAAGAAAAATATATAACATAATACCAATTCTTCCAAATGATAATATAATTTCTTCAAAAAAAATAAAATATTATAATGAAAAAGAAGATTTAAATTCTTTAAATAATAATAAGAATATTAATAATAATAATACTGTAAATGAAAATAATTTCAGATTAAAAGATCTTCAATCAATGTTTAACTATATAAATAATTTAAATTCAAATATTTATTAAAATATAAAAATAATTATTAAATGTTTGATTTTATAATTTAATACATTTATCTAATTTAAATCCTCCACAAAGATAAACACTAACACCATATAAAATAATTAAAGTAATAATAATTCCAATTGTAATAGTGCAACATTTATTACATTTCATTTTCTTTTTGATTTTCCTTGTTTTTTTTCTATAAGTTACACTATTTTTTAATAAAGATTCTGATTTTTCATTTATATTATTCATTCTTTCATTTCTTTCATTTAATAACTTTTCAGTATTAATTACCATATCTCTTTGTTTAAGTATTGATTCTTTTATATCATCAATTACACAATCAGATTTAAATGGTTCTTTATCATTAAAATTTTTTATTTTTTCTTTTAAAAATTTTTGAAAGTGATTATCTTTATTTTTATCAATAAAATTATCTTGATTTGAAAATTCTCTAAAAAATTCAATTTTTATTGAATATAAAAATTCTTTTATATCATTTTCATCACAATCTTTTTCTGATAAAGTTAAAAAAGTTATTGCATTTGAATTTAAATAATTGATATTAATACTAAAAATTATAATTTATATTAAATTATAAAAATATTTACTCATTATTATAATCTAATAATCCAAATGATTCTTTTTCAATTTTTGAAAGAGATTTAACAGCAATTGAAGTAAAAGAGCCTTTATATTCAGAATATTCACATAAAATTGTTTCTTCATGTGCTACTAAAATATATAATAATGACATTTTTTTAAAATGCTTTATTATTAATCTTATAAATTTAAATAATTTAATAATTTAATTTTGAATTTATATTTTTTTTTAAATATTCAATAGATTATATAATAATAAAAATATGATTAAAAAAAATATACCTCAAAATGAAAAAAATTCAAAAATTTCAAAAATAAGTCCAAAAAAGAAATCAATTAATATTTGTAAGAAACAACAATCAATAAGTAAATTTGATAGAAATTTAAATAATCAAAATGAAAATGAAATAAAAAATAAACTTATAGACTCTTTAAATTTTGTAAAAATAGGAAAAAGAAATAAAAATCAAATAAATAAATTATCAAATAGTACTAATAGTCAAAACACTAATCCTTTAACAGGAAGTATATATAGTTCAATTTCAGTTAAAAAAGGAATAAAAGTAAATACTCCTAAATATAAAGAAACAAATTCTTTAAGGGAAAAAATTTTATTATCTGATGATAAAATGAATAAAAAGAATTCAAATTATTCTATTTCTTCGGTTCATAAAATTTCAAAAATTAATTCTAGACAAAAAATTAAGGTTAATAAATCAAAAAATAATAATATTTATTTAAAAAAAATTAATAGTAATAATAATATTAATAATAATAATAACTTAATTAATAACATTGGAAATTCTATCAATGCAAATAAAACTACCAATTATTCAAGTTTTGAAACTATTGATAAAAATAAAAATAATTTTATAAATATAAATAATTTACAAAATGAATATAAGAAAATAAAATATGAATATAATGAAGAAGAAAGTAATTTTTTAAATATTGAATTAGGAAATACAAAAAATTTTTCTATATTACCAGATTATTCAATTAATTTTACAAATGTACCAGAAGATTGTAATAAAATTGAAGAAAAAGAAATTAACATGGAAGAATTTTTTTCTAATCCATTAATTAAACCAAATTTTAGTATTTTTGATTTTAATAATCCAGAACCAAGTTTATATTATATTGATACTAACGAAATGAAAGAAGGAGAAGATATTCATAAAGTTTATTCAATGACTATGAATAATAATGAAAAAGTTACTTTAAGAAATATTAAAAGTTATAACAATAGAAATTATACTCAAAATAATAAAAATAATAATAAATTAACATTTAATAAACAAGACAATTTAAAACAAATATATACAATGAATAAATATAATTGTAAAAATATTAATAGTAAAAAAGAGTAATAAAAAATGAATTTTGCAAAATAAATAAAATTTATATATTTATTGTGTTAAATTTTATATATATTAAATAAAATAAATTATTATAATTACTTCTGATTACATTAACTCTTTATATTGAAATAAAAAAAGTCATTATTCTTTTTTTTTGTTAATTTGATATATAAAAAAGATATTTTTTATAAGAAATAATAAAAGGAAATTAATTTTTTTTACTTTTTAAATATTTAATAAAACAATTAAATAAAATTCCAAAAATTATTAAATATAATTATTATGCTTAAATAATATTTATATAAATTTATTTATTTTAATTGTTTTGAATTTTTTTTAAGTTATTTTTTAATGTCTGAAGTTGTACAATATTATTTAGATATTGATAAAAAATCAAATAAATATAAAAATAAACCAAAATTTAATAATGAAGATCTTAATTTATTATCAATAGAAAAATTTCCAGTAATAATAACAGAAGATAATAAAAAGCAAACAACAATAACATCAAATTTACAAGAATTAAAAGATAAAATGAAAACAGAAGAAAATAAAGACACTTTTTTAACAGATAAAATAAATTTTTCTTCTGAAAAAACAGAAGAAAAAGTAGATATAAATAATTTAAATTTAGATAATAAATCAATAATTAAAGTAGAAAACGGAGAAAGTGTTCCAATTGATTTTGAAAAATTAGTAATTAATTTAAAAGATAAAACTGATCAACCAAAACCAATAAATCCTTTATTTTTTATTATTAATGGAGAAAAACCTTTAAATAAAGAAAAAATGCTTAATTATAAAACTAATCCTCAATTTTTTCCTACTACTATTCCTTATAAAGATAAAATTAATAATATTAAAAGTAATTTAATTGATAAAACTAAATTTTCTTATATGAGAAAATTAGAAGAAGAAAATGAAATGTTACATAAAATTAATTTGTTTAATAAAACACATCATGATTTTTTAAAAACTTATAATTTTAAAAATTGCTTTAATAAACCAACTGATGATAAAATTAAAATTATAAGTGATGTAAAAAAATTGATTTATCATAGTAAAACTAATAATATTGAAGAGAATGCTAAAATTATTAAACAAATTGAAAGAAGTGAAATGATGAATAGATCACTTGGACATGGTATTTTTAAATATAGAAATAAATTTGAAAAAGAAAGAAAAAATTTATGGGAAAAGAAAAAAAAAGAATTTATTGAAGATCAAAATGAGGAAGGAAAAATGAATATTAATTTAAAAAAACCTAATTTATTTGAAGAAAATAAAATTTATGATAGAGCATCTCAAGTCTTTTTTACTAGAACTTATATGAAAATGACTTATGAAGACTATAAAAAAATTCAAGAAGAAAAGAAAAATTATAAAAAATTAAATGATGAACTTAATATGAAAATTGAAAGATTATACAAGAAAAAAGAACCTATTCCTTTTAGTGATATTAAAAAAATTATGAGAGATCAAAATATGGATAATGTTTTTAGGAGAGCACAAACTGAAATAATGAAACCTTCTAAAGAATATTTAATGGAATATGCAAAAGAATTTAATTCAAATGATAGTAATTTGTATTTATAAAAATTTTTTGATTATTTAAAATATAAAGATTTATTAATAAATATGATTGGAAAAAAAACTAACTTTTTAAAATTTAATATTATGATAAAGTTTTAATTTGAGAAATAAAATTTTGAAATTTTTAAAAGTATAAATTAATAATTTTAGCATTGATTAGAGAATATTAAAATTTTGAAAGATTTTTAAGCGAATAAATCAATAATTCTAATGATATAAAGAGATAATTTAAATTTTTTTAATTTGATTTTATATATTTTTTTAAATTCTTTTAAATTTAATAATGGATAATTCAAATATTAATTTCCTTCAAGCAAATTCAATTAATGAAGGACCTAATATTGATTTGATATTAATGGAAAAAGATAAACAAATAATTAATTTAACTAAATTATCCAAAGATTTAAATAATGAAATAGACATATTAAAAAAATCAAATCAATCTAAAGATTATGAAATATTAAATTTAAAAACAGATCTTGCATCAATGGAATCAGATAAAAATATATATGAAAATAAAATAGAAAAAATGCAAGAAAAAATTAATATATTACAAAATAATTTAGAGATTAGAGAAAAAGAAATAGATGAAATATCAAGTAATACTGATAATAAAATAAAAGAAATCAATTCTGCATTTAATGTACAATTAAAAGATTATCAAAACGTTATTGGTCAAACTCAAAGTTTAGAAAGACAATTAGAAAATTTAGCTAATGAAATAATTGAAAGAGATAAAAGAATTTCAGTTTATCAACAATTAATATTTGATTTAAAAAGAGAAAATAAAACAATTATTACATTAAATAAAGAAAATAATGAAAAAGAGGAAATAATAAATGAATTATCTGAAAAATTAAATAAATCATTAAAAGATAATGAAAAATTAAAATATGAATATAATTTAATTGCCGGAAGAGTCGATTCAATTTTAAAAAGTGAAGAAGATTATCAAAAATTAAAAAATAATGTTAATAATTTTGATAAAATAATAACATCTATAAAATTAAATTATAAAGATCAAATAAATGAAAAAGATAAAATTAATAAAGATTTAAATGAGAAATTAAATATAATAAATGAAGATTATACTCAGTTAATAGAATATATAATTGACCAAGTAAAATATATAGAAAAATGTATTGAAAATAATTATATATTAGAAGACCAGTATAATTCTAATTCTTTTTTAAAATATGATAATAATAATTTAAACAATTCAAAATATAATTTAATAAAAAAAAATTTTCAAATTTTGTTGAAAAGAATATTAGAAATAAGAAAAAATGATATGGAAGTTTTATCTACAACAAATGAAATGATAAATAAAGAAAAAGAAAAAAATCTAATTATGGAAAAACAATTAGAAGAAGAGAAAAATATAAGAATAAATGAAAGAAATGATTTATTTGAAATGGAAAAAATAATACAAGAAAAAACAAATGAAATAAAAAAATTAAATCAAAATTTATCAGAATTGGTTTCTAAAATTGATGAAATGCATAAAGAAAATTTAAATATTGGAAATGAATATACAATATTTAAAAAACAAATAAATGATTTATGTGATGAATATATTTCAATATATAATAATTATTATCAAAATTATAATATAAATGAAATATCAAAATTATCTTTAATGGATTCTCCAGAAATAAAAATAAAAAATATAATAATATCATCTCAAAATTTATTAAATAAATTTAATTCATTAAATGAATCTTTAACAAAATCAAATATGATAATTCAATCATATGAAAATAAATTAAATGAATTAAATGAAAATAATAATGTCCTTAAAGATGCTTTAGATGAAATAAATAGAGAAAATGTGAATAAATCACATAGTTTTATAAATCAAAATGAAGAAATGAATAATAAATTAAAACAAGCAAATAATTTGTTAGAAGAAAGTAATATAGGAATACAAAAAATTCAAGAAGAAAATAAACAATTAAAACTACAGAATATGAAATTAGAAAAAAATTTAGAAATGTTAACTCGTTCACATGAAGAAATGGAAAAGAATATTTCAATAAATAAAAATTTATCAAATGAAAAAATTGAAGATTCTCAAAGAAAGACTAATCAATTATTAAAAGAATTAGAATTTAAAGATAGACAAATTAAATCACTTGAAAATTATATTAATCAAATTAATTCAAGTAATAATAGTAATAATCAATCTTCTTATATGGGAAAAATTGTTTCTAAAGAACAATATAATAGTATTAGAGGGAATAATTTAAATAATAGTAATATTAATAATAGTATTGATGATAAATTTATTCCTAATGATAAAAATGAAAGAGAATTAAATAATTTGTTAAATAAATTTAATAATGAGTATTTTAACAAAGAATTAGGAAAAGATATTAAATTTAATAGTAATGAAAATAGTTTTAATGACTCTTTAATTAGTAAAAATAAAGAAAATGAAAAAGATATTAGTTCTAATTCAGAACCAATTTCTAAATTATTAAAAAAGAATAAAAAATAAATATCAATATGAATCATTATTTAAAATATTAAATTTAATATAATCATTTTTCTAAAAATAAACATTTAAAAAAATTTTCGTATTTTCATATTAAAAAAATTAAAAAAATAAATAAAATGTCATATGAAGATAATAGTTTACAATTACTTGATATATTAGGAACTTCTTCAAATAATTTATCATTTTCATCTTTTAATAAAATATTAATATTTTCAACAGGTTCATATATAGTATATTATAATTTAAAAACAGATACAAAAACATTTATTCAATATCATCAAGATGAAATTTGTTTAATTAAATTTATAGATGAATCACAACATTATATGATAAGTATTGATAAAAATTCTTCTCCTTTCTTATGTCTTTGGGATATTCCTTCTTTTAATTGTTTATTTTCAATTAATATTAAAACAAGATCTTTTTTTAATGTTGATTGTGTGTATTTAGAGCAAATTAAAAAAGATAATTTTTTAATTTTAATAACTTCTGTTGATTGTAATTTATTATATCAATTAACAATACAAAATGAAATTTGTAGTATAGATTTTATAAATCATTTATCAAATATTCAAAATGAAATTTATGGTTTTAAAACATTTTATAATAGTAATGATATAGTAATAATGTTAAAAGATACAATTCAATTTTATAATATTAGTCAATTTGATAAGCAAATTAATTTAAAATATAATATAAATTTCCCATTTACATTAATTAAAAATTCAATAAGAGTAAGTACAATAGTAAATATTATATCATTTATTAGTGATAAAGGAAATTGTATTTTATATGATCAAAATGGAAATAGTAAACCAAGTATTATTCCTTTTGATAATGATTATTTTACTTCATGTGAATTTAGTGGTGATTCTTTATGTTGTGGTACTAATAATGGAAGAATTTATTGTTATAATATTTATGAATATAAAATGAAATATTATATTGATAATAATACTTTAATTGAAAATAAAGAAAAATTCCTTTTAAATATAAAAGACAGAACTAATTTCAACAATAAAAATTTTGTTCTTTCACATTCAATTGAACAAATTTTTATTGATGAAAATTTTGATACTATTTTAATTAAAAGTTCTGATAATAGTATTTTATTATCACCAATTACTTCTTTAATAAAAGATACAAGAGGACAATATAATTTTGTTTCTGTTGGTAATCAAATAAGTTTATATACTTTTAGTAATTTTGAAAATATAATTAATATTGAACTAAAACCAAAAGATGATAATGGATATGAAAATGTTTTTTATACTTGTTCAAATGACCAAACAATAATGAAATATACTATAGATTATAATAATAGTAAATTAACAAATGAATATTTTGATATTGAAAAAATTAATCAAAAATTAATTAAATATCAAATTAATAATAATAATCAAAATAATAAAATTTTTATATCAACAATAAAGTTTCATCCTTTATATAAATATAAATTATTTGCAGGTGATAATAAAGGGGCATTATATTTATTTGATACAAATGATAATATTTTTCAATATAAAAAATATATAGTTGGTACTTTTCAAATTGTAAAATTATCTTTTAATAACTCAGGTTCATTTATTTGTATTGGATTTGAAACTGGAATGAATATAATTTGTGACTTAAATAAAGAATGTGAATATATGATTAGATTATCAGAACATTTTTTAACTCCTAATGAAATAGAAGAAAGAAAATTAAATAATCAAATAATGTCTTTCAATTATTTTTTCCAAAATATAAATAATGATATAAATGATGATATAATTTTATACAATAAAACTCAAAATGAAATAGAAGTTAGTAAATTATATTTAGAAAATAATATTTTAAATAAGGAAATAGTATCATCATTAAAAATTCAAAATAACATACTTGATATAGATGTTCATATAAGTGAAAATTATACAATAAGTTTAACAGATATAAAACAAATAATAATAAATCAAATAAATAATGGTGAAGTGACTGCAATAATAGATTTAAATAATCAATTAGAAAAAGTATATAATATAACACTTGATAATTGTGGTTTATATATAGCTTTAATATGTGATATTAAAGGAATAAAAAGTTATAAAAGTAATTTAATTATTTTTGAAATTGGAACTGGAAATGTTCAAACTTTTATAAATAATGCTTTTTCAATGTCAAAATGTAAATTTGATTATGGAGGAAAATATTTAGTTATTGGGGGGATTAAAGGAGATTTTAGTGTTTGGAAATTAAATAAAGAAATGAATTCTGCTATAAATAATGTTAATATTGAAATGAAAAAAAATAAAAATTTTTGGGAACAATATGAAATTAAATATAATAATGAAAATGATTTAGAAAATTTTAATAATGATAATAACAACTTTGTTAGAGAAAAATTTGATAATTTAAATTTAAATAATGAAAAATTTATTGATAAGGAAATTCAAAATGATAATTTTAATTTAAATAAATCACTTGAATTAGAAGATGAATTAAGAGAAATTAAAAATAATCAAAATAATAATTTTATTAATGAAAGATTAGATTCTGATGATAATAATAGAAATGATAATAAAAATATTGAAAATGTTTTTGAAAATAATTTACAAAATAGTTATCAAAAGTTTTTACAAGATAAAAAATTTAAAAACTCAGATCCTAATTTTCAAAATAATTTTGCAACAAGAATTCAAAATAATAATAATAATTATAATAATATTAATGATAAATTGGAAAATGAGAAACAATCATCAGAAAGGAATTTAATGGATTTATTAAAAGAAAAACCTAAAAACAAAAATATTTTCCAATCAAAATCATATTATAATAATAATGAAGAAATAAATACAAATTTTCCAAAATTAAAACATCAAAATAAAAATTTTTCATATTCACAAAGAAATAATTTAGATCCAAATTTAAACCCATATTTTACAAATAAAAAAGTAAATAATCAAATAAATTACAATAAACCAGCAAAAAAATTAGATTATATAAACTTTTCAAATAATAAAAACACATTAAATCAAAATTTTACAAATTCTTTAAGAGAACAAAATGAAATTCGAATAAAAAATATAGCAAATGCAATAAATGAAATGTTATCTTCAGAAAATAAAAAGGAAGATGAAAGTATTGATGAATTAAATGAAGAAAATAATTATAATAATATAATAAAATCACATAATCCAAATAATGAAAATATAAATAATCCAAATTTAAAAGGTTATTTTGGAATGAATAATTCAACTGAATTTTATATTAATAATAAAGAAGGAGGAATGACAATTAAAGAAAATAAAAATAAATATCCTGAACCAGATGATATTGATGATAATTTAATACCTGAAAAAAAAATAGATAATAATATTAAATATAATAATATTAATGATAAAAGTTTAAGTCATATTTCAGAAAATGAGAATTCTAATTTTGATATTAATTTTTCTGAAAAAAATCAAACTTCTACTGCTAATGATATTGATTATTTAGACCAGAATATTAGAGATTTTGAAACCAGAAATAATAATTTTAAATAATTATTATTTAAAATTTAGAAAATTGTTTTTTTTAAATATTTAATGATAAAATTATATTTTTTTATTTAATCTTTATTTTTTTTTTATTTTAATTATATTTTCTTTAAATAAAAAATGTCACTTGATACTAAATTAAATATACTTGATAAATTTAATCAAATAAATAATATTTTGAATAATTCAGAGGAGAATAAAATAATTACTTCATTTTATTTATCAAAAGTATTTAATCTTTCAAATTTAGAATGTACTTATATTTTAAATGAATATATTTTGAAATCAAATAATATAAATAATATATTAATTATATTTTCAGCTGAAATTTTAAATGAACAGGGTAATTTAACTAAAATATTAGTTCCTTCATATTCAAATTATTTAGAGAATATAATAAATGATAAGCAAAATACAATATCATTTAATGTTTATGGTATTTGTAATAAAATAAATAATTTTATATTAAATGATTTTACCGCTCTATTAGGAGATGAGGAAATAATTACAAGATATGATTTAGGTTTAAATATTGAAAATAAAAAAGAAGAAAAAACAAAAAAGGAAAAAAAAAATATTTATGATGAAAATGCAGAAGAAAATTATTATGGAGGATTTACACCAAATCATATAAAAAAAGTAAATAATAATAATACAAATTTAACAAATACTAATATTAATGATAATAATCAAAATATTATTAATAAAAATAGTAAAAGTATTAATAATAATAATAGTAAAAATAATATTAATAATAATAGTAAAAGTAATATTATTAATAATGAAGATATTTCATTAAAAAGAAAATTTAATGACACAAAACCAAAAATTGAAAAAAAAATTAAAGAAGAAAAAAAAATCATTATTAATTCTTCATATGATGAAAAAACAATAAGTGATAAAAAAGAAAGTGAAGATATTGAAATGAAAGAAGAATCAAATGATGAAACTGAAAAAGTTTTAAGGACAAGAAAAGTAAAAAAAACAACAACAAATATAAATGAAGATGGTTATTTAGTTACAAAAGATGAAATGATTGAAGAACAATTTTATGAAAATGTTAAAAAAAATAAAAATCAACATACAAATAATAATGTTAGTCATATTCAACCACAAAAAAAAAGTAAAAAATTACCAAATGGACAAACATCTTTATTATCTTTTATTAAATAATATTTTTAAAAAATTAATAATTCATTAAAAGAAAAAAAAATTTTATAAAAATTAAATAAACAATAAAATAAAATATTGCAAAATAATATAATATTATAAATTTATTTTAAAAATTCTATTTAAATTTATTCTAATGAAAGAAAACAATGAAAACTTAAAATATAACATATTAACAAACGAAAATTCAAAAAAAATAGATTATACATTTAAAGTAATAATAATTGGAAATGCAGGAGTAGGTAAAAGTTCCCTATCAATAAAGGCAACAAAAAATATATTTGAAATAAATTATTTAACCACAATTGGAGTAGAATTTTTTGATTTAATAATAGAATTAAAACAAAATAATAAAGTAATTAAATTACAAATTTGGGATACATGTGGACAAGAGATTTATAGAAGTTTAATATCAACTTATTATAAAAAAGCATCTTTAGCTTTTATTGTTTATGCTATTAATGATAAAGATTCTTTTTTTAATATTGATAATTGGATTAAAGATTTAAAAGAAAATTCAAATCCTGATATTAAAATATTTTTAATTGGAAATAAATGTGATTTAGAAAAAGAGAGAAAAATTAATCAAAGTGATGGAGAAAAAATTTGTAATGAATATGAAATGGATTTTTTTTTTGAAACTTCTGCAAAAACTGGCTTTAATGTTAATGAAATTTTTGTTCTTGCTGCTAAAATTTTATTAAATGAAATTTATGAAATAAATGATAGTAAAAATAAAAAAAATAAAATAAAGAAAAAAAAATTAGAAGGGAAAAGTAAGTTAATTTTAGGTAATTCTTTTTTAGAAAAAGAAAAAAATGAATGTTGTTGATTTTTTTTGACTTTTTTATATTTTCTATTAGGTTTTTTATATTTTTTGTTAATTTTATTTATTTTTAATTTTAATATTAATTATTGATTTTATTTATCTTTTTATATTATTTTTAAAAAACAAAATGTCTAATTTTGATTTAAATGAAGTAAATGATTTTATTGCTAAGTTTAAAATAAAAAAATCTAAAATAAAACCAAATACTCAAAATATACAAACAAATGAAAATATAAATACAAATGAGAATGTAAATGAATTATTTAATACTCCAAATATTCAACAACAAACTTTTAATCAGCCAATATCAAAAAAAGAAATTATAACAAAACCAATTATTCAACAACCTATTCTTCAAAATAAAAATGAAGCTGATGAAATTTTTGGAGATAAATCAGATGATAATGATGATATATTTGGTGGAGAAAATGATAATCAATTTAATAATGGAATAACAAATATAAATTATAACCAAGATAATAATATTAATAATAATAATCAATACAATGATAATAACAAGAATAATTATAATTACACAAATATTAATGATGATAATTATAATAATAATATAAATACTAATATTAATACTAATAACACTAATATTAATAATAATAATAATGGGTTATTTCAAAATTTTGAAAATGATAATATTGAATATAAAAAAAATGAAGATGAGAATAATGAATATACAAATTATAATGAAGATGATGATGCAATTATTAATAATCCTTTATTAAATAATATTAAACAAGGAAATAATGGCTCCAATATTAAAAATATTCAAATTCAAAATGAAAATGATAATAATCCTTTTGGTGATGATGATGATAATGATGATATTTTTAATGATAATAATAATGAATTTAATATTAATAAACCTCAACAAAAAAAAATTTTTGCTCCAAAATTACAAAATACAAATATTGAAACTAAAGAACAAAAAAAAGAAACAAATAAAAGTCCATTTAAATTTAAACCTAAATTACCTAATCAAAAAATAATTAAATCTCCTTTAAATAAAAAAGAAGAAAAACCAATTAATATATTCCAAAATCAAAATATAAATAGTGAATTTAATGGAAATCCAAATAATATTCAAACTTCTTTCCAAAATAATCAAAATCAAACTATTCAATTTAATAGTAATCAAAATAACAATATACAATTTAATAATAATAATAATTATAATCAAAATAATAATCAATTTAATAATAATAATAATTATAATCAAAATAATACTCAATTTAATAATAATAAAAATTTTAATCAAAATAACAATATACAATTTAATAATAATAATAATTATAATCAAAATAATAATCAATTTAATAATAATAAAAATGTTAATCAAAATAATAATCAATTTAATAATAATAATAATATTAATCAAAATAATCAAATTGAATTTAATCAATTTCAAAACTCAAATAATAATACATCAAATAATGGAAATAATAATATAAATTTACAAAATATTTATAAAAATTTTTCAAATGAATTAAAACCAAAAGTAAATGTTTTTGAATCAGATGATTTAAATAAAGAAATTGAAAAATTAGATGATTCACCTACAGATAAATCACAAGATTTTTCAAATTATAATCAACAAAATATAATAAATGGAAAATCATCAAATTTAAGTTCAGGATTTTTATCTGATAGAAATTTAAATAATTATATTGATTCATTTTCTTTTTCAATATTTGAAAAAGATTTAATTGTATCAATTCTTCCTCTAAAAATATCTTTTATTTCTCAAAATAATTTATTAAATGATTATCAAATTGAATTAAAAAATTCATATTTTCCAGAATCATATATTAATATTAAAGATTTTTCAAGATATATAAATTATCTTAATATAATTATTAATAATAATCCAAATATTGATATTTTAAGTTATATTGCAATTTCTTTAGAAATTGATTTATTAAAAAAAAATTGTGCTTCTTCAATTTCAGGTTTTAATAATATTGATTTAAAAAATAATATTTTAAATAATTTAAAACAAAATTTAAATAATAAAGGAAAAGGAATAATTCCTTTAACAGATTTAATTAATTTTAATAAATTAAATTCAAATGAAACTTTAAATATTTTAAATGGAGGTGATATGAATAATTTTATTAATGATTTATTTAATAAAGGTGTATTATATAAAAATAATTATTTTCATATTTATTTCTTACTTAATAGTTTATCAAATGGAATTTCTATTGAAAATTATGATGATTTATTTGATAATTTTGATTATACTTTATTAATTTTATTAGAAAAAATTCCTCAAAATTGGGTCAATAAAATAGTAGAAAATTTATTAAGTTGTTATTCGCCAAAAATGAATTTTTTACATTATATAATTTTACTTTTTATTCAAAATGATTTTATTATTAAAGAAACAAAATTTTATGGTTTATTAATAACTTCATTTTTAAATAATTGTACAATAGAAAAAATAATAATTGCTGATATTTGTAATTTCTTTATTTTTACTTTTATAAAAAGTTATGTTAATGTTGTTGCAAAAAGTTCTATATTAATTAAATTAAAATATGTTTTATTAAGACAATATGACAATGATAACAATGTAGAAAATTTAGGAAGTAAAATAAATGAAAATATAAATCAAATTGGTGAAATGAGTAAAAATAAATATTTTAGAAATTACTTAAATGAAAAATATAAAATTCAAAATCAATTAAATAATAATAATAATAACAATAATAACAATAATAATAATAATAATAATAATAATAACAGCAATAATTTAGGTGGATTTTCATTAAATTGGTTTTGGGGAAGTGGAAAAGAAGAAAAAAAAGAAGAAAGAAAATTAACTGAAGAAGAATTAAATAAATTATCTGATGAAGATAGATTTCATTATCTTCATCCAGGAGAACCAGATCATTATTATGATCCTCAATTAAAAAGATATGTTATTTTTGGTAAAATATATGATGATCAAGAAGAAGTTATTATAAAAAAAAATAAAGAAAAACCAATGGTTCCTCCTCCAAAAAAGAAAGCAAGTCCTGTAATTAATAATCAAACAGAACAAATTTTTGATAATAATAATATATTTGATAATAACAATGAACAATTAAATCAAAATAATAATAATGAATATGATAATAGTAATGTGGTTCAAAAAGTTTCTAATCCATTTGCTCAAAAGAGAATTCCTCCTAAAATTCCTAATAATCCTAATAAAATGAAAAAGAATTTAACAAAAAGATATGCTGTTGGTTATAATAATAAATAATTAAAAATGTTTTGAATTTTAAAAATTAGTTTTTTTTAGTTATTTTAAAAAAAAAATTATAATTATATTAAAACAAATTTAAAATTTTAATTTTTGTAACAAAATAAATAATAAAATATTTTTGTGATAAAATGAATGATAAATTATTAGAATCAAATGAAGAAAATCAAAGCTCAAATTTATCTTTTTATAATCCAAAAAAAGATAAAAATGAAAGTAGTGAAAGAAAAAAAAAAAGTTTTAAAATAAATTTTGAATATAAACAATTAACAAAATCAATTCAATCAGCTAAAAATTATATTAAAAATGATAAAAAATTTCAAAAAAGTAGATTTTTATCTCCTCAAAAAATAATAATAAATGAACAAAATTTTTCTCAAAATAATTCTTTAATGTCAACTTCACTCTCTACTATTGATTTTTTATCTAAAAATGAATTAATTTCTTTAAAAATGAAAAATGAAAAGTTAAAAAATGAATTAAGTAAAATAAATGATAATATAAATAAAACAAATAGTAATATTTCTAATTTACAAATTCAATTTTTAAAATTAAAAGCAAAAAAAGATAAGTGTAATATTAATTTAGAAAATTATTTATCTAGTAAAGAATCATTAGAAGAAATTTTAAAAATTGCAATTCATGAAATTAATAATTCATCTTTAACTTTTAGATTAATTGATATTGAAATTAATGATAATGATCTTTTAGAAAGTGATAAAATTAAATTTAAAGAAATGTTAATTACTCTTTTAGAAAATTTAAATGTTAAAGTATTGAATAAAACAAAAAAAAGAATTGAAGAAGTTTTAGAAAATATATATAATATAATAAAAGGAAATATAAAAAATGATATAATCAATAATTTTTTAAATCCAATTAATGAATTATTTTCTGAAATTCTATTTGAAAAAATTCAACAAGAATATATAATAAATACATTAATAAAATATAATTTAAAAATTCAAATTATTAATTTTAATATTGAACAAAATATAAAATTTATAAATAAAGAATATAAAGAACAAAAAAATGAAATTAAATTAAAAAAAGAAGATTTAGAAAAATATCTTTTAGAATTAGAAAGGAAAAAAAAATTATTAAAAGATAGCATATTAGAATTAGACAAAAAAAAAGAATCATTAAATAAAAGAATATTTAATTCTTTAACAAAAAAATATTCTATATTAGAAAAAGAAACAGATATGGAATTATTAAAGAAACCAAAGAAAAAAAAAAGTTTAACAAACAAAAAAATAAATTTATCAATTAATAAATCAGAATCAGTTGAAATTAGTGCTATAAGTAGTATAAATACAACATGGAGAAAAAATATATTTTCATATTCAACAAAAAGTAATAATAATTATTCTTTAATGAAATCAAAAAGTAATACAAATATAATAAATTCTTTGTCTCCAAAAACAAAAAATAAAAAAGATTTTATAAATGAAGATATAAAAAAATATAAATCATCATCAAATATGAAAATAAATGAAACTTTTTGTTTTTTTAAAATAATAAAAGATAAAGATAACAATTATAATCCTTTAAAACATTATCAAATTTCACCGGATAAATTAGGTTATTTACAAGGTTATATTTCAATTAATTTTGAAAATAATTTATTAGAAATTAAGCCAAAAATTAATGAAGGAGAAATAAATATTAAAATGCAAATTTTAGAAGATTCATTAAAAATTAATTTAAAAAAAATAAATGATATTATTTGCGAAATGAATGATGTTATTAGAATACATGAAATTTACTTAAAATATAATGAATATTATAATTTGATAAGTTTAAATAAATTAATTAATTTTAGAGAAATTAGAAATATTAAAATGAATAATAATGATAAAATTAAATCTGCTTTATGTCACTATTTTACTTTTTCAATTATATTTAATAATATAAAAAGAATTGAATGTGTATTTATTAATTATGAAGATTTTATTAAATGGTTTCAATGGGTTTTAATTATTGTAAATGATAATAAAAAATTAAAAAAATCAGAATCAAAAAATGATATTTTATTTGATAAAAATATCAAAAAATCAAAAAGAAGAACACAAAGTTTAGATTCAAATTCAATAAATAGAATAAAAATTAGATATGATATAAAGAAAAAGCAAAAAAAATAATATTATAATAAATAATAACATACTATTTTTTAGGTGTAAATAAAAATATATTTTTTTAAAAATATAAATATAAAAAAACAAACAATAAAAAATTTAATTTTATATAACTTATAGACTAAAAAAATTGTAATCAAAAAGAAAAAAAATTTAAAAAAAATAAAAAAAATAAAAAATGAGAAATTCATCAAATTTATCATCAATAGGAAAAAGTGTAATAATAAACCCAAGCCAAAAATCAATAAAATCAAAAATTTCATTTATTGACAAAAAAACTAAAAGTCCAAACACTACAAGAATAAAAAGTAGTTTTAAAAAAACAAAATCAACAAAATCAGAACATTCAATATATGATTTTTCAGTATTACAATATAAAGATGGTTCAATATTAAAAGATGCAGTTAATAGTAATCCTGGATATGGACTTTGGGCAATTAATATTGATGATAAAGAAAAAGAAAATGAAAATTCAAATTCAGATAAAATAAAAAAATATAATTTTAAATTAAATAATTCAATTGATAAAAAATTAATAGAAGAATTAAAATTTAGAGTTGATGATTTAGAAAAAAAATTATCTAATACTTTAAGTCAAACAAAAGAAAAAGAAACAATAAGTTTTAATAATGAAAAATTAATTAAAGAATTTGAAAATTTAGTAACTGAAAATACAAGAGAAACAATGTTAATTTCATATGAAAAAAATTTACTTGAAAATCAAGCAAAAAGTCTTCGTTCAGCTTTAAGAAATGCAACAAATGAAATAGATATATTAAACAGAGAAATCAGAAAAGACGAACAAAATTGTAAAAATTTATATATTGATTATGAAAAAAAAGTTGAAGAAGAAAAAAAAGAAGAAGATAATTTTAAAAAAATAATTATGGAAAAAGAAAAAGAAATTAATAGATTAAGTATAAAAAAAGAACAAGATTCTTTTAATAAAAATTTAACTACTAATAATTCTAATAATAAAAGTAAAATTGATTTAAAAGAATTTTTTGAAAAAAATAGTACAATGTTTGGTGAAAATCAAAAAATGAAAATGGAAATTTCTGCTTTAAATGATATAATATTAAATTTACAAATTGAAATTGCAAATTTAAAAAGAAAATTATATAAATTAGAAGAAGATGAAAATAAATTAAAAGAAATAATTGAATATAAAGATAAAAAAGCAAATTATTTACAAAAAAATATAAATGATTTAAACAAACAAGTATTAATAAAAAATATGCAAAGTAAATCAAATAGAAAAATAATAATGAAAAAAGAGAATGAATTAATTAATATACAAAATCATTTAATTGAAGGTGAAAAAGTAAATGAAATAAATAATGATATTAAAGATGGAGAAGATGAATTTGTATAAAATAAAAAAATAAAAAATATACAATTTTCAATTGATAAAAATTATAATTATAAATATAAGAAAAAATAATCATTTATTATTATTTTTATAATTTACATCATAAAAAATAAAAAATAAAAAAAAATGTCGACTGAACAAGATAATAAAACATTCAATTACTTCAATTCAAACAGGTAAAAATAATTAAATATAACATATATAAAAAAAAAGAAAACAATATTTAAAAAAACCAAAATATAAAAAGGACCAAAAAACAAAATTTAAACCTAAAGAAATTCCAGAAGAATACTCAGATTTAGTTCCAAAAGAAGAAAAAGAAGAAAAAGAAATAAAAGAAACAAAAGAAAAAGAGAAAAAATTTTATAAAGAAAAACCAGAATATTATGGAACAAAAAAATCAGGAGACACATATGATTTTAAAACAAAATGGAAAACAGAAATATGTCATTATTGGGAAATGAATGGATTTTGTAAATATGGAGATAATTGTGCTTTTGCACATGGAGAAAGTGAATTAAAAAATAGGAAAATAAGTTCTAATTATAAAACTAAACCTTGTAAACAATTTTTTGAAATTGGATTTTGTCCTTATGGAAGTAGATGTCAATTTAGTCATAAAAAAGAATTTGAGAATAATAAAAATAATAAAAATTCTATTAGTTATTTAAATAGTATTTCTAATTTTTTAAAATCTGAAAAAATTAGTGAAGAATTATTAAAAAGACCAAGATTATTAACTTTTGAAAATATTTTTCATTCTCAAATTGGAGAAGCAAAGGAAAATAGAAAAAAATTTTATGAAGATATTTTAAATGCTAAATATAATTTAAGACTTTCTGAGGCAAGTACTATTTCAGAATTTAGTTTTGATGATGATTTTAAACGAAATATATTTATGAGTGCTTAATTGAGATAATTATTTATTTATTTTTTAAATTTTATGATAATATATGTTGGATTATCTATATATAAGGTATATTGA
>JAEEGK010005878.1_pt1 | contig 29641 bp, 24 predicted proteins | sample 8958771 | NCBI WGS metagenome assembly JAEEGK01 (sample SAMN16246547, study PRJNA631951) | gut metagenome | biome: gut microbiome; feature: rumen; material: SC-attached | host: Bos | place: Iran: Karaj | collected 2018-10 | reverse complement strand
AATATTATATTGAAAATAAATTGAATTCAGAAGAAAACATTATGAATTATATTTTGGATTGTGTTAAGAGTTGAAAATAGTATAATTAATTTATGGACAGAAAATATTTCGGCAATTCATTATTATCTAACAGCGAAGATTTGTTCAACGCTACGATTTTTATAAGCGGTTCTTATGGAATGCTCGCTTCTTTCTTTGTGTTTTACCTGATCAATTTAAATGAAGAATATAATGCAAATATTAAGATACTCTGCCAGGGCAGAAGTCATGATAAGATGGTCGCTCGTTTTGGTGATTATCTTGATAAAGAGTATTTTATTGAGATTAATGACGATATCTGCTCGGAACTTAATATCAGTTATGATATTGATTATATAGTTCATGCGGCCAGCCTTGCGAGCTCGCAGTATTACAATACGAGACCTGTAGATGTTTTGATGCCCAATGCTATGGGAACTTATCATCTTTTAGAATTAGCTCATAAAAAAAACGTAAAATCTTTTCTTTTCTTAAGCACCGGAGAAGTGTACGGAAACATTCCTCCTTCGGATACTGTTTATGATGAGACTACCGGATTTGGTGCCTTGGACAGCATGAATATCAGGAACTGTTATTCCGAGAGTAAGCGCATGGGAGAGCTTCTTTGCAAAGCATACTTTGTTCAGTACGGAGTAAAGACTGTAGTTACCCGTTTAGCGCACACATATGGCCCTACAATGGATTTAATGAACGATAAGCGAGTATTTACCGAGTTCGTCAAAAATATCGTAAATAACGAAGATATAGTGATTAAAAGTTCAGGAACTACAGAGAGAATTTTCTGTTACGCAGCAGATGCAGTAGAAGCTTTCATTTTGATGATGACCAAAGGTGAGGGTGGTGAAGCATATAACCTTTACAACAACTATCAGAGAGTAATGATTCGTGAACTCGCTGAAAGACTTGTAGCCTTATATCCTGAGAAAAATCTTAAGGTTGTATACGAAAAGCGTGATGATGCAAATTATCTCGAATGTCCTGTTGAAAAGCCCATCCGAATGAGCACAGACAAACTTGAATCGCTTGGTTGGAAGCCTAAGTACAGTATCGAGGAAGGCTTTAAACTGACGATAGATTATTTTGAATTCATTAAGAAAAACTGATAAGAAATTATGAATGCAGAAAAACTGAAATCATTTTACAAAAACAAAAAAGTATTAATAACCGGCCATACTGGTTTTAAGGGATCGTGGCTTTGCCTGTTGCTTAAATCACTTGATGCTGATGTATACGGATATTCGTTGAATCCTCCGACAAAACCTTCTTTGTTTGAATTGTGCGATATAAAGAACAAAATTTCACATTTTGAAGGAGATGTGCGTGATTTAGATAATTTAAAGAATGTATTCAATAAGGTTAAACCCGAGATAGTTATCCATATGGCTGCACAGCCGATTGTACGCGATTCTTACAAAGAGCCGGTCTATACTTATGACGTCAATGTAATGGGTACTGTAAATGTATTGGAATGTGTCAGACTGACTGATTCGGTGAAGAGTTTTGTAAATGTGACTACAGATAAAGTTTATCTTAATCGTGAGTTAAATGAACCCTTCAAGGAAGATGAAGAACTCTGCGGATTTGACCCTTATTCAAATTCCAAATCCTGCTCGGAACTAGTGACTTACTCATATATAAATTCGTTCTTTGGTGGCGAAACGGGTGTGATGTCTGACGGCCGAGTTGTTTCTATCAGTACATGTCGTGCAGGTAATGTGATTGGCGGTGGTGATTTTGCAAATGACCGTATTATTCCCGATTGCGTACGTGCAATTGAAGCCGGAGAGGATATAATAGTTCGAAATCCTTACTCAATCAGGCCTTACCAGCATGTATTGGAGCCTTTATTCGTATACCTTTCTATCGCTATGGAGCAATACGAAAATCCGTCATTTTCAGGTGCTTACAATGTAGGACCGAATGACTCTGACTGCATTACTACAGGCGATATGGTTACGAATTTTTGCGATAAGTGGAATTTATATCAAAGCAGTAAAAATGTTCAAGGCGAATCAAATATAAAAGAGCTCTGCTGGAAGAATCTTTCAGACAACGGCCCTCACGAAGCCGCTTTCCTAAAACTGGATTCATCGAAAGTTCGAGAAGCCTTAGTGTGGAGTCCCAGGTGGAGTATAAATGAAGCGCTTGATAAGATTGTTGAGTGGTCAGACGTTTATTTAAACGGTGGAAATGTTCTGGAAATCTCTATGAAACAAATTAATGAATTTATTAATGCTAAATAAAATCAAATATCAAGTTTTTATAATCTAAAAGGATGTTCATGCATCCTTTTTTTATTTCACTTGACTTATAGTTAGTATATGATAAACTAAAGTTAGTCAAACGCGAACTATAGTGAGGGCTATGATATGTCTTTTGATGAAGTAAAAAGAAAAGAAATCAAACTGTATCTTTTAAGAAAAATACAGGAGGATGATGAATTTGTTGTATCCAAAGTTGCGGATGCTTTTGGCATCTCTATGACAAGCGTAAAAAGATATATTGATTCCGAGATATCATGTAATCATATTTGTCAGGATTTGGATAGAAAATGCAAATATAACCTTGTATATACCAAAGCTCAATTTAATTACGATTTGTCTAAATTAACCGAAAGTGACGATGAAATTATATATGAAGATGTTTTTCCGCTTTTAAATATAAATAATAATGCCTATAAAATATGGAGTTATGTATTACCTGAAATATTTAATAATTCTATAGAACATTCTTTTGGGAAAAAAATTTCAATCTATATTTATACATGTTTTTTAAACACAAAGATAATTGTTGTAGATGATGGTATTGGAGTTTTTAAAAGCATTATCGATTATAGAAAAAAGAATGGGAATAAAGATAATGATTTAAGAGACGCTGTTTTGGAATTGTATAAGGGAAAATTTACAACCAACCCACAAAATCATTCAGGGGAAGGAATATTCTTTTCTTCCAAATTGCTTGATAAACTTGCCTTGGTTTCTGATAATACCATTTTTAAGACGGGGTTTGATGGAGAATATAAGATAATTAATTCACATTTACTTTCATATGCAATGAAGTTTTCAAAGAAAGGAACGGTGGCAATTATGGAATTGGAAAATGATACAAAAAGAAAAAGTATTGATATATTTAATGAATACTCTGATGTTGATGAAGGACTTATAAAAACCATGGTTCCTGTTTTTGAAGCGTGCAGAGAAAGAAATCCTATTGCCAGATCTCAAGCTAGAAGGATAACTGATAGGTTAAATGCATTTAAAGAGGTTGAATTGGATTTCTCGAATTGTGAGATAATGGCCCAAGGCTTTGCAGACGAATTATTCAGGGTTTTTCAAAATGCAAATCCGAATATTAAACTAATCCCTGTTAATATGAATGAAGAAGTTAATTTCATGTACTTGCATGCAATTCATACCAAAGTTTGATTAAATAAATAAAGCTTTATTTCTTATGTTATCATATATGATTACATTGGTGTGAATGAAGGCTTTTTATGAGCAATCAAAAATGCTATAATCTTTTAAGAATGATTATCAAAAGGATTTAATAAAATGAGCAGATGGACTAACGAAGCAGAAGCTAAAAATGAAATATTAAAACTGGTAGAAGATTATTACAATCAGTTTAAGGCTCCTAACAAGCCTTTCGAGCCTGGTGACAGAATTAATTATGCATCAAGAGTTTATGATGACAAAGAGATGTGTAATCTGGTTGATTCCGCGCTTGAATTCTGGCTTACTTCAGGCAGATTTACTGCTGAATTTGAAAAGAAATTTGCAGAGTATTTAAACGTCAGATTCTGTTCGCTCGTAAATTCCGGTTCATCAGCCAATCTGCTTGCTTTTATGACTTTGACGTCTCCTTTGCTTGGAGAGAGACAGGTTAAACCCGGCGATGAAATGATTACCGTAGCTGCGGGATTCCCGACCACGGTTACGCCTGCGATTCAGTATGGTGTGGTGCCTGTATTTATTGACGTTACAATCCCTCAGTACAACATGGATGTCACGATGCTTGAAAAGGCCTTATCTGACAAGACAAAGGTTGTAATGGCTGCACATACACTGGGTAATCCTTTTGATTTAAAAACCGTAAAAGAATTCTGCGATACGCACAATCTCTGGCTTATCGAAGATAACTGTGATGCTTTAGGCTCGGTTTATGACGGCAAATTAACAGGTACAATCGGAGACATCGGTACATCTTCGTTTTATCCTCCTCACCATATGACAATGGGCGAGGGTGGAGCGGTTTATACAGACAATCCTTTACTTCACAAGATTATGAGGTCTCTTCGCGACTGGGGCAGAGACTGCTCATGTCCTTCGGGCAAAGACAATCTCTGCGGTCACAGATTTGACAGACAGTACGGTGAACTGCCTTTGGGTTACGATCATAAATACGTTTATTCGCATTTTGGATATAACCTTAAGGCAACAGATATGCAGGCAGCCATAGGCGTTGCCCAGCTTGAAAAATTCCCTTCTTTCGTAGATAAAAGAAGAGCTAATTTTAAGAGACTTTATAACAGATTAAAAGCAATAGAAGATAAGGTTATCTTGCCTGAAGCATGCGAGAATTCAGACCCGAGTTGGTTTGGTTTTATGATCACTTGTAAAGGTGATGTAAAGCGTTCTTTTGTTGTGCCTTTCATCGAATCAAAAGGCATTCAGACCAGAATGCTTTTTGCCGGTAATCTAACCAAGCATCCCTGCTTTGATCAGATGAGAAAAGAAGGTAAGGGCTACCGCATCGTCGGAGAGCTTGCAAATACCGATATAATCATGAATAATTCGTTCTGGGTGGGCGTTTATCCCGGTATGACTGATGAAATGATTGATTATATGGCAGATATGATTATTGAAGCAGTAGAAAATTGTGTGATATAATAACTTCATGGACAGGGATAAATCATACTATTTTAAACTTAAAAATATATCTACGAAAAGGAAGATAATAATCTGCGTATTATCTTACCTTTTTTCTATTTTTGCGGTTTTCGGCATTCAGTTTGACAAATATTCCAGATACAATTTTTCATATGTTTATTTCTTTGTTTTATTTGTACTTTTTGCGCTGCATTTAGTTATTCTTTATGTTGTTTATTCGCATTTGGACGATATTTCCGAGCTCGTAAAAGGCAAAGAAAAGGAAGCCATGGAAGAAGCCATGAAGGCGGTTGAAAAGGCGAGAGCGGAAGGCAAAGTATTAAAAGGTCCTGTAAAGCAGAAAGGTTTTATGGGCATTCTGTTCAGATTCAGATTTCTTTTTTCTTTTATACTGCTTGGCGCCATATATACCATTCAGTTTTTAGGCCTTTATCCCGGCATTTTTGCGTTTGATGCAAGATCGCAGTATTTGAGTTACTTAAGTAACAATATGTCGGAGTTTCACCCGATTCTTCATACCGTAATGCTCGGCTCGATCATAAAAGCAGTATCAAGCGATCCTTATTCGATTAACCACGGTGTTGCTGTATTTGTAATTATTCAGATAATCCAGTGTGTACTTGCTTTTTCATGTATAGTTTCATACCTATTTAAGAAGGCTCGTAATCCTGTTATTTTCTTCGTTGCAATAGTTTATCTCGGTTTCTTCCCTCCCATTGTCTGGGAAGTTTTATCGGTTACAAAAGATACGTATTTCCTGATTGATTTTATATTCGCTGTTATTCTCTCGCTGATGATGCTTGATATTATTAACAAGCCTGCGCATATGCCTCAGGGCAAAGGCAATAATCCTGTCATTCTTGTTGCTATTGCAATTATGCTTGGCCTTTGCATTAACGGAATGTGCATCTTCAGAAACAACTGTATTTATGTTATTCCATTCTTTATCATTCCGCTTGTATTCGTACTTAAGAAAAAGAAATGGCTCATCGGTATAACTGCAGCTGTTTTTATCTCAGGATTTCTTATTTATAAACTGATTTTTGTTCCGGAATTTGCTTCTTACAAACCTGACGGACGAGAAAAATATTCTGTACCCATTCAGCAGATAATGGCTGTTTATACAAGGGAAGATGCTGTTGTATCTGCAACGGACAGAGCAATGATTGAAAGACTTATTCCCGAAGAAGGAAGAGTTTATCTGCCTTACATCGCTGATATTCCAAAGTCTGTTGTTGATATGGAGTATTACAAAGAGAACAAAGAAGCGGTTAACGATATGTATTTCCGCCTCCTAAAAGACAATAAAGGTATTTTCACTGATGCATTTCTTGCTTTAAACTGCGGACTCTGGTATCCGGGTTTTGAACTGACACTTTACCCTGACGGTACCAAGGGTTACTGGCCGGTCACTTGCTATGAACCTGCGGTCATGAATTCGCAGCTTGAATTTGTTCATGAATATCATAAAAACATTGAAGCATCGATTTTCTCAAGAAAATGGTCGATTTCTTCATACCTGGTTGCGCCCGGTTCGTTCTTCTGGCTGTTCCTAACATTCTTCGGATATGTAATCGAAAAGAAGAAATTTAAATATTTTCCGTTATTCATCTTTGCGTTAATGTATTTTGCAACATTTCTTTTAGGACCTGTTGCACTCGTCAGATATGTCATTTACTTATATGTGCTTTTGCCGATTTATCTTACGATTTACTCAAGCTAAAAGTTTGGATAAATAGTGTTTATGTGATATAATAATTACTGTATTAAAAATGGTGGGGACGGATATGATCAGATTTTTTAAAACCATAAAAAGCATATATCTTTTAGTAAACAATCCGGTTACAAAGTTTCTGGTAAAGAACCTGTTTCTGATTATCGGATTTTTCATAAAATGGTTCTTCATTATACTTGTCGGACCGATCAGCTGGTTTGTATTTAAACTTTCGTTTAAGGCTGCTTTTACGAAGACTTTACCTAAGATGCTTAAAAAATATTTTACGGTGACTTTCCCTAAAGTATTAAAAAAGAAACTTTCGAAAACTTATCCCGTAAATTTAATTTCAAGCTTTATAAAGACCACTTAAATATATAATATTTAAAATGCCGTTTGTGTCCTACAAATGGCATTTTTTTATTGCCATAAAAAAATTAATTTATAAATCTTTTACTTGTCAAATGCATTTTTATAGTGTAAATTCATTTATTGTGTAATGTTGAAAGGGAAGAATATTTCGCTTTTTCTTCTATATATAATGCGAAATATTGATTGGAGTTTTATATGGCAAAGTATTTGGTTATAGTGGAATCACCTGCCAAGGTAAAGACAATTAAGAAATTTTTAGGTTCAAATTATGAAGTTGTTGCATCCCAGGGACATGTCAGAGATATGCCCAAGAGCCAGCTCGGTTTTGACGAAAATTTCGATCCTAAATATATAACGATTCGTGGTAAAGGCGATGTACTTTCAAACCTTCGTAAGGAAGTTAAGAAAGCAGATAAGATTTATCTCGCAACTGACCCTGACCGTGAGGGAGAAGCAATCAGCTGGCATCTTTATGAAGCTTTGAATCTAAAAGAAAAGAAAGTTGCCCGTATTACGTTTAACGAAATCACTCAGTCTGCAGTTAAGGAAGCTTTAAAGAATCCCCGTGATATCGATATGAATCTCGTGGATGCTCAGCAGACACGTCGTGTACTTGACCGTATGGTTGGTTACAGAATTTCTCCTCTTTTATGGGCTAAGATTAAAAGAGGCTTATCTGCCGGACGTGTTCAGTCTGTTACTTTAAAGATGATTTGTGACAGAGAAGACGAGATTAATGCATTTATTCCCAAGGAATTCTGGTCGCTCGATGCGCACCTTAACGTTGAAGGCGAGAAAAAGCCCCTTGTAGCTGCGTTTTATGGTAAAGGCGATGAGAAAGTCGAATTAACTGATAAAGCTCAGGTAGAGGCAATTAAGAAAGATTTAAAAGGTGCTGAGTTTAAAGTAGCTGAAGTTAAAAGCGGCTCTAGAAAGAAAAACTCACCGCTTCCTTTTACGACATCTACTCTTCAGCAGGAAGCAAGTAAGGTGCTTGGATTCTCCACACAGAAGACCATGCGTATCGCACAGAGTCTTTACGAAGGTGTTAATGTCGGTAAAAGTACTGTCGGTGTAATTACATACCTTCGTACCGATTCAACCAGAGTTTCTGACGAAGCGTTAAAGTCTGCTAAAGATTATATTACAAAGAATTTTGGCGATAACTACAACAATCCTGTTGAGCAGAGCAAAGGCACAGGCAAGAAGATTCAGGATGCTCATGAAGCCATCAGACCTACGGATCTTTTAAGAACTCCTGAGATGATGAAAGAATATCTTGGAAGAGACGAGTTAAGGCTCTATACTCTTATTTACAAGAGATTTCTTGCTTCAAGAATGGCTCCCTGCGTATTTGATACAGTATCTACCAAGATTGCTGCCAAGGATTATTCATTCAGAGTTAACGCATCAAAGATTTCATTTGATGGTTACAGAGCAGTTTATACATCCGACGATGACGAAAAGGATGACAAGAACGCTTTAGTTAACAAGCTTGATAAGAAATCCAAACTTAAACTTGATAAACTTGAAGGCGAACAGCATTTTACACAACCTCCCGCACACTTTACGGAAGCAGGCCTCGTAAAAGCGATGGAAGAGCAGGGCATTGGCCGTCCTTCCACATATGCGCCTACGATTACAACCATCATGGCAAGACATTATGTGCTTAAGGAGAACAAGAACCTTTATGTTTCGGACTTAGGCGAAGTTGTTAACAAAATGATGGAAGAAGCTTTCCCGACAATTGTTGATGTAAGCTTTACAGCCAACATGGAGCAGTTACTCGATGCTATCGAAGAAGGTACTGTTCAGTGGAAGACAGTTGTTGCTAACTTCTATCCCGATCTTGACGAAGCTGTTAATAAGGCTACAAAAGAACTTGAGCATGTTAAGGTTCAGGATGAGGAAAGTGATGAAGTGTGCGAACTTTGCGGAAGAAAGATGGTATTTAAGTTCGGACCTCACGGTAAGTTCTTAGCCTGCCCCGGTTTCCCCGAGTGCCGCAATACCAAATCATTCCTTGAAAAAATCGGTGTTGCATGTCCTAAGTGTGGAAAAGACATCGTTGTAAGAAAGACAAAGAAAGGCAGAACATATTACGGCTGCGAAGGTGCTCCGGACTGTGACTATATGTCGTGGCAGAGACCTCTTGCAGAGAAGTGTCCTAAGTGCTCTTATCCGCTCACAAAGAGAGGCAACAAAAAGGTCTGCACCAAAGAAGGTTGCGATTTTATTGAATAATTAAAGCAAAAGGAAAAGTTTTGATACTTTTCCTTTTTTGTTGTATAATTAATTAGGTGTTTGGTTACAGTTTTCATATTGTTTTATGAGGGATATATATGAAAGATAACGGGTTACTTTTAAGCAAATATATTGCTTTGGGCTCCAAGGTTGAACTTGAAGTCATTGACAGAGTTCTTCAGGATGACGGAAGTTATCTTAAGAAAAAATACGAATCTAAGGTAGTTGAAATTATTTCTGATGACCGACTTGTAGTAAATATGCCGGTTGAACAGGGTAATACGGTTCTTTTACCTGTGGGCAGTGAATACGATATTCACATCTTTACGCCCGAAGGACTTTTCCAGTGTATTGTACGTGTTGTCAACCGTTACAAAGAGGGCGAAAAGTCTCTTTTAGAAATCGAAATCATTTCCAATCTCGTAAAATATCAGCGAAGAGAATATTATCGTTATTCCTGCATGCTTCCGATTAAGTTTAGACTTTTAGCACAGGATGAGATTGCTGCATTTAAGGAAAAGAAAGAAGTCAAATTCATGGAACTTCCTTTATCCGATGCTGAGGTTGTAAATATCTCCGGCGGCGGTATGAGATTTATCACCAAAGATATCTGTGAGCCTAACGATTTGATTCTTATGAATTATTCGATTATCGACGGTAAAGAATTCTGCCATGTGGCCAAGGTTCTCGCCGTAAAACCTCTTGACAATCCTTTGGCGGATGCCGATTTTGAGATAAGATGTCAGTTTGTTAATATCCAGAACGACGAAAGAGTCATGATTATCAAATATATCTTCGAAGAAGAGAGAAAGAAACGTAAACTGGAGAGCTGATTTTATGATTAATATAGCCTTGGGCGCCTAAATACGCCTGAGGCTTTTTTATTTCGTCAAAATATACAATGGATTTTCATAATATTCTACATGGACAAACTTTGTTTGCGTACATGACAAGCGTTATTGTGGTATAATAATAAATTGTGGAAGATTATCTTACTAGAACTTGGGGATATGCTTAATGGACGAGACCGCAAAAAAAGAATTATGGGAAAACTACAGAGCTGAAAAAACTGACGCTTCCAGGGATAAACTCATAGTAGAGTATATTCCGCTCGTAAAAGCGGTAGCCGGCAGACTCAGTATGTACTTAGGCTACAGCGTTGATTATGAAGATCTTTGCAGTTACGGTATCTTCGGTCTGATTGATGCGATTGATAAGTATGATCAGGATAAGGATGTTAAGTTTGAAACTTATGCGTCCTTACGAATTCGTGGTGCGATACTTGATCAGATAAGAAAACTTGACTGGATTCCCCGTACCGTCAGACAGCGCCAGAAACAGCTTGATGCTGCTATGCGCGATCTTGAGAACGAGCTTGGAAGACCTGCGAATGAAAGCGAGATAGCAGAAAGAATAGGTATCAGCGAGGATGAACTCACTGAATGGCAGACACAGTGCAAAGCAAGCAATGTGGTTTCTTTGAATGAATATCTTGAGACCGGAGCTGATATTTCTAACGAGTCGGGCGGTGCCAGCAGGCATTTCGATTCTCCTGAAAATGCTTTTCTCAAAGACGAACTTAAAAGAAAACTTGTAGATGCTCTTGAAATTCTGACAGAAAAAGAAAAGAGCGTGGTTGTTTTATATTACTACGAGGAACTTACCTTAAAAGAAATCAGCAATGTACTTGAAGTTTCCGAAAGCCGCGTATCGCAGCTTCACACAAAAGCTTTGTTCAAGATGAAGGGTATTTTGGGAAAGTACACGATGGTTTTTGATTAAATGATTTGTTTATAAATAATTCGAATTACAAATTATTTTTTAGGAGTTAAGGTTATGACTTTACTTGAAATAATTTTACTGATAATAGGCGCAGGATGCCTTGTGGCCGGATTTTTCATTCCGGAAAGACCTAAAACCAAAGCCAGCTGGGAAGAGAAAAAAGAAATCAAGAGAATGCATGATCTGATCGATCAGGATCTTGAGAAATATAAAGAGAACCTTAAAAAATCTCTCGAAGACGAAATGAATGAGTACATGGAAAAGGCTCAGAAAGGAATCGAGAGCATATCGGATGAAAAGATTAAGGCCGTTACTGAAGTAGGAGAAAATGCGATTGGCAGTATCAATAAGAATCATGATGAAGTAAAAGATACTCTAAAGGCGATTGAGACCGTAAAAGATGAAGCCAATGCTGGTTTTGAAAAAAGTAAGACTGCGCTGGATGAAGCGAAGGATACTCTGAAGGCTATAGAATCAGCTAAAGATGAGGCTAAAGCTGATATCGAAAAAACAAAGTCTGAGCTTGATGAAGCAAAAGATACTCTGAAGGCAATTGAGTCTGCAAAAGATGAAGCCAAGGCTGATATTGAGAAGACTAAGTCCGAACTGATTAGTGAGATTGAGCAGAAAGAAACTGAAATAAAGGCTGAAGCTGAGAAGGCTGTAGAGACTAAGGTTGAAGTTGTATCTGAATCTTTTGAGAACGAGAATGCTGAATTAGATACAGAATCTGTACATCCTGTTGAAGTTACAGAAACAGTGATAGAAGAGGCTGTTATTAATGCTGATTCAGAAGTCAATGTTGAAGAAGTTATTTCCGAAACTGTTACAGATTATTCGGACGACGGATTTACCGGAGTTTTATCAGACGATCCTGAAGATGATTTGATTAAGATCTTAAAAGAAGGCCTTGATGAAAATGAAACAGGTATTCCTGATGAAACCAAAGTACAGCCTGAAGAAGCTTCTGATTCCAAGAAATCAAAAAAGTCCAAGAGAAACACTAAAAAGACTGTTAAAAGAAGTGCTGAGTCAATTTCTTTTGCGAGCAAGAATACAGATGAAATTCTTCGTCTTTACAAAGAAGGCAAGAGCAATGTGGCTATCGCCAAAGAGCTTGGAATCGGAGTTGGCGAAGTTAAGCTTGTAATTGATTTGGCAAATATGTAATTACTTTTAAGGATTAATTCTTTTATGAACGTTAAATCTTATCTTAAAGGTATCGGAGTCGGAATGATTGTTGCCTCTCTGATACTTATAATAGCCGGAAATATAAATAACCGTATGTCTGATGCGGATGTAATTAAAAGAGCGAAAGAGCTCGGAATGGTTGAAGCATCTGCGGTTAATCAGAGTACTGAAACAGTTGTAGCTGCAAATACTGAAGAAACAAAAGAAAATGCAGAAGCTGAAACCAAAGAAAATTCTGCAGATACCTCTACGGTAGAAACAACCGAAGATAAAACCGTTGTTGAAAACAATATTACAGATACTGATACAGACTCATCCGAAGATACAAAACCTGAGGATGCAAATGTTTCAGAAGATAATGTTGCAGATTCAAACGTAACAGAAGACACAACTGATACAGTTACAGAAAACATCGGTGAAACGGTAAAAGTTGAAGTCAGATCCGGAATGAGTTCAGAATCGGTATCGCTTGCAGTTAAGAATGCAGGACTTGTTGATGATGATACCGAGTTTAACAAGTATCTTTGTGAGAACGGATACGATAAGAGATTAAGAGTCGGTTCTTTCGATATTCCGTCAGGTTCCGATTTCGAAACTATATCGAAATATCTGTGCGGAATTAAATAGTTTTATTTCTTTTATGATGTTTAAAGAAACCCCTTGCATAAAGGGGTTTTCTTATGTTATAATCCGTATGTTGCGCTATAAATACACACGTATGCTGTTTTAAGCCTTGGTGCCCGGAGGGTTTGGCTAAAAGCATACGGAGGAAAAACCAAGGAGGAAAATTAAATGAGCGTTATTTCAATGAAACAGTTACTCGAGGCAGGTGTGCACTTTGGACACCAGACTAGAAGATGGAACCCTAAGATGGCTCCTTATATTTATACCGAGAGAAACGGTATTTATATTATCGATCTTCAGAAGTCTGTTGGTAAAGTTGACGAGGCATACAATGCAATTTCTGAAATTGCACAGGCAGGAGGAACTGTTCTTTTTGTTGGTACAAAGAAGCAGGCTCAGGATGCTGTAAAGACAGAAGCAGAGCGTTGCGGTATGTACTATGTTAATGAGAGATGGCTTGGTGGTATGCTTACAAACTTCAAGACCATCCAGTCTTCAATCGAAAGACTTAAAGCTATCGAGAAGATGAGCCAGGACGGAACATTCGAAGTTCTTACCAAGAAGGAAGTTGCTAAGCTTCAGAAAGAATGGGACAAGCTTGAGAAGAACCTTGGCGGTATCAAGGAAATGACAAGAATTCCCGATGCTATCTTTGTAGTAGATCCCAAGAAGGAAAAGATCTGTGTACAGGAAGCTCATTCACTCGGCATTACTCTTATCGGTATCGCTGATACAAACTGTGATCCCGAAGATCTTGACTATGTAATTCCCGGTAACGATGATGCAATTCGTGCCGTAAAACTTATCGTAAGCAAGATGGCTGACGCTATCATCGAAGCTAACCAGGGTGAAATTATGACTGACATCGAAGCTGAATCAGCTGAAGCAGATGCAGAACTTGATGCAGAAGAAGCATAATTAACAATCGTTACAATAAATCAGATTTTATATAAGGGAGGAAATAAACATGGCAGCTATTACAGCTAGTATGGTAAAAGATTTAAGAGAAATGACCGGCGCAGGAATGATGGATTGCAAGAAAGCTCTTACAGAAGCTGACGGCAACATGGATGCAGCCGTAGATATACTTAAAAAATCAGGTGCAGCTAAGATGGAAAAGAAAGCAAGCAGAATCGCAGCAGAAGGTATTGCGAGAGTTGCTTGTGACAACGGTGTTGCAGTTGTAGTTGAAGTTAACTCAGAAACAGACTTCGTTGCTAAGAACGAAGTATTCCAGACATTCGTACAGGATGTTGCTGATAAGGCACTTGCAAGCGGATTAAACGGTGGTGCAAACGGTGAAGACGTTGCTGCATTACTTGACGGTGGCCTTCAGGCTGAATTCGCTGACAAGACTCTTAAGATTGGTGAGAAGCTTTCCTTCAGAAGATTCGAAAGAGTATCAGGCGACGAAGTTGCTACATACATCCATGGCGGCGGAAAGATTGGTGTTCTTGTTGCTGCTACAGGCGCTAACGGCGATGCAGTTAAGGAAGCTCTTACAAACGTAGCTATGCAGGTTGCAGCTATGAATCCTACATACATCTCAAGAAACGACATCTCTGCAGATGAACTTGCAAAGATCAAAGACATCACTCTTGAGAGCGCATTAAATGATGCATTCACATTACCTAAGCCCATCCTTAACAAGCTTCTTGAAGAAGCAGTTAACGGTTCAGCTTGGAGTGATGAAGACAAGAAAGCTTATGAAGAGAACAAGACAAACAAGTATCTTCCTAACTTCATTTCAGATGCAGGTAAGGCAGCACTTGCTCAGGCAGCTCTTGCAAAGAAGGAAGAGATTTCTGCAGATAAGATTTTCTCAGGTCTTGTAGAAGGTCGTATTTCAAAGCAGCTCAAAGAAATCTGCTTACTTGATCAGGTTTATGTTAAAGCTGAAGACGGAAAGCAGAGCGTTGCAGCATACCTTAAGAGCGTTGATGCAAACATCGTTATTTCCAAGTTCGTTCGTTTCGAAGTTGGTGAAGGTATGGAAAAGAGAAATGATGACTTCGCAGCAGAAGTTGCAGCTCAGGCTAACGCATAATTAAACTTCAATGATTTTAAAGCGTCATGCAAAAGCATGGCGCTTTTTTTATGGCATTTTACAAGATATTGTGGTTGACATATTACGCACAAACTAATGTCTAAAAATAGCATTTGAATAGTCATTTTCATTGTGTTATTATATCTTTTGCACACCCGTTGCTTTACATAATTTCCCGAGGTCTTGATATGGAATCTAAAGATAATATTCAATATACTGAATTCCGTAAAAAAAGAATAAAATTTTTCAAGAGACTCATCATTTTTTTGGTGTGCTTTTTTATTGCTGTGCCCAATGTTCTATGTGCACTGAATTTTTACTATCTGTACAAAACAAATTCTTCACTTTCATCCCTTTCTGAAGAACTTAATATCTTAAAGATCACCGAGACAGAAATGGTTGCTTCGAACGAAGTCAACTCGACACCTGTGGTTACTGCAAATGTTGACAAGGATTATGTTTTACGAGTTAAATCCGACGCAGAAGAATACGAAGGTTATCAGAGAGTTTACTTAACATTTGATGACGGTCCGAGCAAATATACGAATGAACTTCTTGATATACTTGAAAAGTACAATGCTAAGGCAACATTCTTTGTACTTGCGCAGGATGGTTATGATGAAGAGTATCAGAGAATCATCAATGACGGTCATACTTTAGGAATCCATTCATATAAGCATGTATACGGCGATGTTTATTCAAGCCTTGACGGATTTAAGGAAGATGTTGATTCTATCTATGCATTTGTAGAAGAGAAAACAGGTGTTAAGCCTTTGTTCTACAGATTTCCCGGCGGAAGCTCCAATACAATCTATAAGGGTGATAAGCAGGATCTCATAAAATATCTCGATGAGAAAAACCTGGTTCATTACGACTGGAATGTTACAAGTAATGACGCTACATACGGCGGACTTTCAAAGAGCCAGATTGCAAATAACATTTTAAAGAATATCGGAGACAAGGAAGAAGCGGTTGTTCTAATGCATGATGCAAACGACAAGCATTCTACCATTGAAGCTCTTGAACTTGTTTTCGAAAGTCTTCAGACTAAAGATAATGTTGTATTTTTGCCGATTACGGAGTATACCGAACCGGTTCAGCACATAAAAGAAAAAACAGAGGAATAGTGTATTATGGGGTTTTTTAATGATTTAAGAGAAGATCTTGCATCTGCTGTCAATCAGCTTACTGATGATAAATCCGAAAACGATATCGAGCTTTCATCTAAGCAGATGAAAGATGAAATAGCAAAAAAAGAAAAGAAGAATAAGAAAGATAAGCGTAATAACGAAAATCTTGAAAGAGAAATAAAGAATTATCTTAATGTTTCCGAAGAAGCTTCTGAAACTGCAGTATCCGAGGAAAATGCAGAGGAACAGACCGAATTAACTTTTGAGAATCTTTCAGATACAACTGAAACTATAAACGAAGAAGTTTCAGAAACGGTTGAAAACGTAAAAGAAGAAATAATTACGGAAGAAATCACAGAGGAAATTATGGATAATTCATTTGCAAATAACCAAATACCTGCAGATTATCAGGCAGACAGTAATGATTTTAGTGTTGTAAGTAAAGGGACCATTTTACACGGCGGTATTGATACAACAGGAAGCATTGAGATTAACGGTGTAGTAGAAGGTCCGGTTAAGGCCAACGGAGAACTTATTTTATCAGGCTCTGTTACAGGAAACGTTGAAGCCCTAATTATTTCTGTTAATGCAGGAAAGATTCGCGGAAACGTAAAAGCATACAACGGAATCTACATCAGCGAAGATTCTGTTCTTATCGGAGATATCGAATCAACTGAAGCTGAAATCGGCGGAGCTGTAAAAGGCAAAATCGATGTTAACGGACCGGTAGTTCTTAAGTCCGATGCCAAAGTTTTAGGAGATATAGACTGCAAGAGCGTACAGATTAATAATGGCGCAGTTATCGAAGGAAAATGCTCACAGAAATACGCAGATGTCTCACCGAGTGCATTCTTTGAGAATTTATAGATTGATTGACAAAATACGAATAATAAATATAATTAAATTAGGTGCTACCGATAGACGGTTGCCCTAAGTGTTAATAAAATCATATTAACCGCTCAGTTGCATTGGGCGGTTATTTTTTTGCATCTTTTATGATCTTAATATGCACAATAATTTATTTAATACAGTTTAAAAATAATGTAGTTTGAAAATATAAAATTTGATATAATAATAAACGGTAAGATTAACATTAAATTCTACAAGAAAGGAAACCGATTTGTTCAATTGAACAATTAAGGATTTATTATGCGTATACTTTTGAAATTAAGCGGCGAAGCTTTGGCCGGTGAAAAGAAAACAGGATTTGACGAAGAAACTGTTTTAATGGTTGCACGTCAGGTAAAAGAGATTGTTGACAGAGGAACCGAAGTCGGAATTGTTATTGGCGGCGGAAACTTCTGGAGAGGCAGAACAAGCGAAAACATCGACAGAACAAAAGCAGATCAGATCGGTATGCTTGCAACTGTTATGAACTGCATCTATGTATCTGAAATCTTCAGATCGGTTGGCCTTGAGACAAATATCCTTACACCTTTCGAGGTTGGTTCTTTTACGAAGCTTTTCTCCAAGGACAGAGCCAATAAATATTTTAAGAGAGGTCAGGTTGTATTCTTTGCAGGCGGTACCGGACATCCGTACTTTTCAACCGACACTCCTTCGGTTTTAAGAGCTATCGAAATTGATGCGGATGTTGTTCTTCTTGCCAAATCAATCGACGGCGTTTACAGCGACGATCCCAAGAAGAATCCCAACGCAGTTAAGTACGATGAAATCAGTATCAACGATGTTATCGCACAGAATCTTCAGGTGGTTGATATGACAGCATCAATCCTTGCGAGAGACAACAAAGTTCCGATGTGGATTTTCCCGCTTTTCGAAGAGAACTCAATTGTAAATACACTTTACGGTGAATTCAATGGAACCAAAATTACAGTATAAATTCGTTGGAATTAAAACAAAAATATAGTATAATAAACAGGTAGTTTTGAAAAAATTTTTCATACACAAGGGGGTTTTATGAAAGAACAACTCGTTATTTATGATGATAAGATGAAAAAAACCATAGAGCATCTTGCAGCTGATTATCAGACAATCCGTGCAGGAAGAGCCAATCCTCATGTACTCGACAGAGTTATGGTGGATTATTACGGAACAATGACACAGATTCAGGGTGTCGGCAATATTTCCGTTCCCGAACCCAGAGTAATCCAGATTGCTCCGTGGGAGAAGAAGCTCATAAAAGACATCGAAAAAGCTATCATGGCTTCAGATGTCGGAATTACACCTTCTAACGACGGTAACGTTATCCGCCTCGTATTCCCCGAACTTACAGAGGAAAGACGTAAGGATCTCGTAAAAGAAGTCAGAAAGAAAGGTGAAGAAGGCAAGGTTGCCATCAGAAACATCAGACGTGACGGTAACGATGCATTTAAGAAGCTTTCCAAAACTGAAATTTCCGAAGACGAAATCAAAGATTTACAGGACGAACTTCAGAAATTAACAGATAAGTATATCAAAGACATTGACAATCTTATTGAAGAGAAAGCTAAGGAAATCCTTACAGTTTAAAACATTCGGTTTTTATGATATAATGTACTTTAGTGTAAGCGTTCAATGTATGATTGAACGCTTATAATTTTATGGAGAACTAATCGAGGAAATATAATGGAAAATCTTGTGATTCCGCGTCACGTGGCCGTTATAATGGACGGTAACGGAAGATGGGCGAAGGCTAAAGGTCTTCCCAGAAAAATGGGACATGTACAGGGTGGCAAAAACGTTGAAGATTTACTCTATGTCTGCGATGACCTGGGCATTAAATATTTTACGGTATATGCTTTTTCCACAGAAAACTGGAAAAGAAGCGAAGATGAAGTAGCGGCTCTTATGACACTTCTTAGAAGTTATCTTTCATCAGGCTTTAAAAAGGCCGCTAAGAACAATGTTCGTATTCGTATTATCGGCGACAGAACAAGACTTGCACCCGATATTCAAAAGCTTATTGAAGATCTTGAAGAAGATTCTAAGAACAATACAGGTTTGCAGTTTCAAATTGCCATCAATTACGGCGGAAGAGATGAAATCGTAAGAATGATGAGAAAAACCGCTGAAGATGTTAAGAGCGGAAAGGTAAATCCTGAAGACATTAACGAAGAATTTATCTCAAATAATCTTGATACTAAGGATATTCCCGATCCCGATTTGCTGATTAGAACCAGCGGCGAACAGAGATTATCCAACTTTTTACTCTGGCAGATAGCATACAGTGAGTTTTATATTGCGGATTGCCATTGGCCTGATTTTAACAAAGACGAACTTATCAAAGCTATAGAAGAATACAATAAAAGAGACAGGCGTTTCGGTAACGCAAAATAAGGGGACTTACAATGTTTTGGAAAAGATTTTTCAGCGGTGCGATAGTGCTTGGACTGACCGTACTATTCGGTTCTTTGGGTGGACCGTTCCTTGCACTGGCATTGGGCGTTTTATCTTCGGCCGCTTATCTTGAATATACAAAAGCCAGCAGAGTGCGTGAAGAAGGACATCGTGTAAACGGCTTCGAATATATCGGAGTTGTTACGATTATCCTTTATTATGTTATGCTTCTTTTGTTTTCCATTGTTGATTTTATTCCGCAGGTAATAGCAGACTGGCTTTTTACATCCAACGGTTTCTTTACAAATTACACAATTATACTGCTTGCGATATTCACAATCGGTGTTATTTGTATTCTCTGTACCTACATTTTCTGGTATCCGAAATTCAATGCCAACCAGGTAGCAGGAGGAATCTTTGGACTTATTTATACTACTTTTATGATGTCGTTTATTTACTACACCAGAGAGTCTGTAGACGGCATTTGGTTTATATGGGTTATCTTTATCACCTCATGGGTTTCCGACACGTGTGCGTACTTTGTAGGCTCTGCAATCGGCAAACACAAGATGACTCCGAGACTTTCTCCTAAAAAGAGCTGGGAAGGCGCGGTAGGAGGAATTATCGGTTCAGGTATTGCTACAGCAATCTTTGGACTTATCTATGAGATTAACCATGACAGAAGATTTTTAATGATTCCTATTTTCTTCTTGATTGGTTGCATCGGCGCATTTATCTCAATGTGCGGCGATCTTGTGGCTTCGGCTGTTAAAAGAAATAATAACGTAAAGGATTTTGGAAACGTAATTCCCGGTCACGGCGGAATTTTAGACAGATTTGATTCGGTTCTTTTTACCGCTCCGACTGTGTATTTTATGATAGTGTTGTTCCTGGTAAATAAATAATTGTTTTTGTATTGCTAGTTGAGGGTTACCGAATGACAAAGAAAAAATTAATAATCATCATAATTGCTGTTGCAGCTGTTGTTCTGGCGGTTTATATACCTGCCGTCATGATTTTCTTTGGTTCTAAAACAAATGACGGTTTTGCTTATGATAACGGGACACTTTATGATGACAGTGAATCTGCGGCTAAGGAAAAGTCAGAAGATAACAAAAAGTCTGCAGAAGGCCTTATAGTCACGTATACCTGTGATAAAAACAATATGTGTGGCTTTGAAGAGGTTGATGTTTATGAAAACAGAGTAGACCTTATTTTTGATAAAAAAATACTTGATTCCAGTGCTGAAAAATATGGAGGAAGTTTTAAAAATACGGTTAAAGGAATATACAGTACAAAAGCAGAACTTATTGTACTGAATGCTTACCCTCATGTAACGGGAATTCCCTCAGCAACTTCTGATAACACACATTATATCGTTACGGTTCCCTATTCTTACAGGAAAGAAGACATCAGGGATCCCGAAGAAGTTGTTAAAGCGGTTAAAGTAGCGCTTAATGATACATTTTATATAGATTTTTATGATGCTCGAATCGTAATTACGACTCAGTATGAGAAGAATGGCAAATATGAAATTTTAAATCAATGGTATGATGAAAAGGAATGTGTCTGGGGAGATATTAAATCCGAAACTTTGGACCATAAACTGGACGATTTACTTTGATTATATTGAGGATAATATGAAAAAACTTGTTATTTTAGGGTCAACCGGTTCTATCGGAACTCAGACCTTAGAGATAGTAAATGATAAAAAAGAAGATTTTGGTGTACTTGCTCTTGCAGCGTATTCAAACGTGGATTTGATGGAAAAGCAGGTCAGAGAGTTTATGCCTTCCTACGTTGTTTTATACGTTGAGAGCGCTGCCAAAGATCTTGAAAAAAGAATTAAAGACCTTAACGTAAAAGTATTATCAGGCATGGAAGGTCTTGAATATATTTCAACGCTTGATGAATGCGATATGCTTGTAGCAGCAATGGTCGGAATGATTGGCATCAGACCTACTATTGCAGCGGTTAAGGCGGGTAAGGACATTGCGCTTGCCAACAAGGAAACTCTTGTTACCGCAGGCCATATAATCGTTCCTTTATGCAAGGAAAACAATGTGAATTTATATCCTGTTGACAGTGAGCATTCGGCAATTTATCAGTGTTTAAAGGCACAGGACAGAAAGATGGTCGATAAGATTCTTCTTACCGCAAGCGGCGGACCGTTCCTTGGCAGAAAGTATGATGAATTAAAAGACGTATCCCTAAAAGATGCGCTCAATCATCCTAACTGGGCAATGGGAAAAAAGATTACCATTGATTCTGCTTCGCTAGTTAATAAGGGCCTTGAAGTAATTGAAGCCAAATGGCTTTTTGATGTGGATATAGAAGATGTTGAAGTTATCATTCATCCTCAGAGCATCATTCATTCAATGGTTCAGTTTAAGGATAACGCTGTACTCGCACAGCTTGGTTTGCCTGATATGAAGTTGCCCATTCAGTATGCTTTGTACGAAGGCAACAGACAGCCTATGCCTGAGAGAAAAATTGATTTCTTCTCGCTTTCTAAACTTGATTTCTTAAAGCCCGACCATGAGACTTTCAAAGGCATAAAACTTGCAGTTGATTCTTATAACAGAGGCTATATTTATACTACGGTATTTAATGCGGCTAATGAAATAGCAAACAGATATTTCCAGGAAGGACGCATTAAATTCCTTCAGATTTACGATATTATCGAAGATGCTTTAACGCTTGACTTCGATACTCACAAGACTCCGACACTTGATGAAATACTTGATGTCGAGAGCAAAGTTTACGATTATATTTCCGAGAAATATTAAAGGCATAAAATGGATTTATCAATACTCTGGACTATTATTTCTTTTATAGTGATTTTCAGTGTAATCGTCATCGGTCATGAAGGCGGTCATTTTCTTATTGCCAGATTAAACGGAATAAGAGTCATTGAATTTACTGTCGGACTCGGACCCAAGATTTTGCATTTCAAAAAGGGCGGTACCGAGTTTTCTTTACGTGCGCTTCCTTTCGGCGGAGCATGTATTTTTGAAAATCCCGACGAGCTTGATGAAGAAGAGGAAGAAAAAGAGGAAGAGGAAAAGCTCACAAAAGATATTGAAATTGATAAAAGAAACAAAAATTTCAATGAAGCAAGCGTATTTTCCAGAATTGCAACTGTTTTTGCAGGACCGATTTTCAATATTATCTTAGCTTATTTCCTCGGACTTATCGTTGTATTCTTCTGTGGTGAAGTAGGAACAAAGGTAGATGTTGTAACACCGGGTTATCCTGCAGAAGCCGCAGGAATTCAGGCTGGAGACGAGATTATAAAAATCAATGGCGAGAGAGTTTATCTTTTCTCTGAAATCAGACTTATTACATATCTTGATAACGCTGATGTATTTGAAATTGAATATAAAAGAGACGGTCAGATTTATAAAACAACACTGGAACCCAAAGCAAACGGTCAGCAGAGATTAATCGGTATACAGTCAAAGGATTACGTGAATTGTTCAAATTTTAAGGTTTTTAAATATTCTGCACTTGAAGTAAGATACTGGCTTAAAGTCACATTCAAATCGTTAAGAATGCTATTCACCGGTAAACTTAAAAAAGACGATCTTGCAGGTCCCGTAGGTGTTGCGCAGGTAATTGATACAACTATCGAAGAAACAAAGCAGTACGGTGTTGCCACTGTTGTTTTAAACATGGTTAATATTGCGCTTCTTTTGTCGGTTAACCTTGGAATCATGAATCTTTTACCTTTCCCGGCACTTGACGGCGGAAGACTTTTGTTCCTGTTTATAGAAGCTATTATAGGTAAAAAAGTGCCGAGGAAAGTAGAAGCCTATATTCATGTTGCGGGAATCATAGTACTGCTTATTTTATCGTTATTTGTTTTGGCAAATGACATTACAAAGTTCTTCAGATATTAAATTTAAAATTATCATATACAATATGTTTTAAAGGTTTTGTAAAAGATTTACAGATTTTGTATTTTCAATTAAATTTCGAAAAAGATTTTCCACATATTTTAAAATCAAAAATCGTGAGATTTTGACAAAAATAAATTAATCGTAGGATATTATGTAAACTGTCCGTACAATTGGACACATGAAAGGAATATAATATGCAAAGAAAATTAACGAGGGAGATAAAGATTGGTAATGTAGCTATCGGTGGAAACAATCCCATAGCGATTCAGTCTATGTGCAATTTTCCTACGGAAGATACTGAGAAGAACGTTGAACAGATACTTGCATTGGAAAAAGCAGGCTGTGAGATTATAAGACTTACGGTTCCCACAGAAGAGGCTGCGGTATCTTTTGGAAAGATTAAGAAAAGAGTACATATTCCCTGCGTTGCGGATATTCATTTTGATTATAAAATGGCTATCTTGGCCATGGAAAACGGCGCAGACAAGATTAGAATTAACCCCGGTAATATCGGCGGTAAAGAAAAGTTAGCCGAAGTTGTAAGAGTTGCCAAGGAAAGAAATATTCCTATCCGAGTAGGAGTTAATTCAGGCTCGCTTGAAAAAGAACTTGTTGCCAAATATAACGGAGTTACATCTCAGGGTCTTGTAGAATCAGCGCTTGATAAAGTCAGAATGATAGAAGAGGAAGGCTATGACAACATAGTCATCAGTATCAAATCTTCTAATGTTCCTATGTGCGTCGAAGCATATGAGAGAATCAGTGAAGTCAGCGACTATCCTCTGCACGTTGGAATAACCGAGGCAGGCACGATTTATGCAGGTAATATTAAATCTGCAGTAGGCCTTGGAATTCTTTTACATGAAGGAATAGGCGATACTATAAGAGTTTCTCTTACTGGCGATCCTCTTGAAGAGATAAAATCCGCGAAGTATATTCTTCGTTCTTTGGGACTTAGAAAAGAAGGAATAGAAGTTATTTCATGTCCGACCTGCGGCAGAACGAAAATCGATTTAATCGGTCTTGCAAATCAGGTTGAAGAAATGGTAAAAGATTATCCGCTTAACTTAAAAGTTGCTGTTATGGGCTGTGTTGTCAACGGACCCGGCGAAGCAAAGGAAGCGGATATAGGAATTGCAGGCGGTATTAATGAAGGCCTGCTTATTAAGAAAGGCGAAATTGTCAAAAAGCTCCCTCAAAGCGAACTTTTAGGAGCACTCAAGGCGGAGCTTGACAATTGGAAATAGGAGTGTTTTATGGATAATTTGTTTTTGGAAGTTTTCCCTGAAGTAAAACTTGATTCTAAAATAAAAGAAATAGCCGCACAGTGCAAAATTATTAAAATTTCCAAAAGCAAAGAGTCCGATATAGTCCGTGTTCTGTTGGAATCCAAATATCTTATTTCATACAAGAATATCGACAAGATTGAGACTCTTCTTGCCAAATGGTATTTTGAAGAGTACTCGAAGGTCGAAATTTATCCTCAGTTTGTATTATCCTCTCAGTACAATTTACAAAATCTCTGGGATGAGTATTCGGAGACGATTCTTTTTGAATTAAAAAATAAATCGCCTCTTTTATATACTATTCTCTCAAGAAGTGATGTGGTTTTTGAAGATGTTAATCACATGTTTCTTTATATTGAAGAAGGTATGGTTTCCGAAACTCATTCCACAAGACTTGAAAATGCTCTTAAAACTTATCTTTTCGGACGAACCAATGTTGAGGGAAGTATTACGATTGAATATAAGGAATCTACAACTCATGAAGTAAAAGAAGAATTTGATCATGAAGTAGATATGATTATCCAGAATTATGCCAAGAAACATGCTCCTGTTGAAGTTGACGAAGATGAAGAAATGCTTGGTGATGCAGGAACTAAAACTGTTGCAGAAAAACCTGCAGAGAAAAAGGCTGAACCTTCAGGAAAGCCAGCTCCGGAGAGACTTAAATATAAAAAGAATTCATCGCAAGCATCTGTTTCGGGCTACGGCAGAAAGTTTGTACGTTCCGACAAGCCCGGTGTTTTATACGGCGATTCTGTTGACGGACCTTTTACGGATTTAGTTGATATTAAGAGTGAAATCGAAGGCGTCTGTGTAAGAGGTAAAGTTATAGCTTTTGAAGATAAGGCTCTTAAAAACGAAAATCATATGATTCTTTTTGATTTGTATGATATGACTGATTCGATTTCGTGTAAACTTATGCTTTACCCTGAGTTTTATGAGCAGGGCAAAAACCTTATAAGAGAAGGCATTGAAATTGCAGTCAAAGGAAGCATTTCAATGGATAAATACGACAATAACGAACTTGTTTTATCCAGAATAAAAGGTATTGAAGCTTCAAGTATCGAAAAACATGAAAGACATGATATTTCGCTTAAGAAACGAGTAGAACTTCACTGCCATACCAGATTTTCCGAAATGGATGGTATTTCAAAGGAAGAAGACCTCGTAAAACTGGTAGCAGACTGGGGCTGGCCTGCAATAGCCGTTACAGATCACGGCGTAGTTCAGGCATTACCCAAAGTTGACCATATCATGCATGAAAAATATAAAGAAAAACCTTTCAAACTTATTTGTGGTATGGAAGGTTATCTTGTTGATGATGATTTTGATGCTGCTGTTAATGTAAAGGATCAGACACTTGCAGATTCTTTTGTAGTGTTTGATATCGAGACTACGGGTATTTCACCATATAAGCATCAGATAATTGAAATTGGCGCCGTAAAAGTTGTAAACGGAGCAATTAAGAATACATTCTCGACATTTGTAAACCCTCATGTTCCGATTCCTTTTGAAATTGAAAAGCTTACAGGAATTCATGAAAACATGGTTTGTGATGCGCCGGATATTTCCGAAGTTCTGCCCAAATTTATGGACTTCTGCGAAGGATGTGCTCTGGTTGCTCACAATGCAAAGTTTGATGTTTCGTTCATAAAAGAAAATTGTAAGAGATTGGGAATTGAGTTTGATAAGACCTGGCTCGATACGATTATTATGGCGAGAGCTCTGCTTAAAGATTCATCCAAGTTCGGCCTTGAAGCCGTGGCTCATAAACTGAAATTTAAATTCAGTAAGGATGAACATCACAGGGCTGTAAACGATGCGGATATTACTGCAAAAATATTCGTTGAATTTATTCATATGCTCTTGGGAAAGAAAGTATTGTCCTTAAAAGAATTAAATGATTTTGTTAAGAATACTCCTGAATCCATCAGAAAGATGAGACCTTACCATGTTTCTATCCTGGTAAAGAATGAGACCGGCAGAATTAACTTAAACAGACTAGTTTCAGAGTCTCATATTAATTATTTTTATAAATCGCCCAAGATTCCCCGATCTTTGCTTCAAAAGTACAGAGAAGGACTTATTATCGGTTCTGCATGCGAAGCGGGCGAACTCATGGAAGCTATTCTTGAAGAAAAGTCTGAAGCTGATATTTCACATATTGTAGATTTTTATGATTATCTCGAGATTATGCCTATTGCTAATAACGAGTTCATGAAATATAAGACAAATCCGATGTATAAAAACATCCAGACTGATGAGGATTTAAGAGATATTAACAGAACTATTATTAAACTCGGAGAGCAGTTTAACAAACCTGTATGTGCTACAGGTGATGCACATTTCTTGAATCCCGAAGACGAGATTTACAGAGAAATTATTCATATGAATAAGTTCAATAAGAAGTCTGTAAAGAAAGAAGATATTGAAGAGACTCGTGATGACGAGCAGACTTTAAATACTTCTAAGCTTCAGAAGGAACTAGAAGAAAAGCAACCGCCTTTGTTCTTAAGAACAACTGCTGAAATGCTTGATGAATTTGATTATCTCGGCGCACAGAAAGCGGAAGAGGTTGTTATTACCAATACCAATCTTATCGCAGATATGTGCGAGGATATCAGCCCTACATCAAATGAGAAATGTCCTCCCGAGCTTGAAAACTCGGAAGAGAAATTAAGACAGTGCTGTTATGAAACGGCTCATCAGATTTACGGTGAAAATCTTCCCAAGGAAGTCGAAGACAGACTTGAAACAGAGCTTACCGGTATTATTAATAACGGTTATGCCGTTCTTTATATGATTGCCAGGGAACTTGTTCTTAAATCTGAAGAAGACGGATATCTGGTTGGCTCAAGAGGTTCCGTTGGTTCATCGTTTGTAGCAACAATGTCTGGTATCACTGAGGTTAATCCTCTTCATGCGCATTATTACTGCAAGAACTGCCATTATAATGATTTTGATTCTGAAATTATTAAGAGCTTTGCATGTATGTCAGGATTTGACTTGCCTGATAAAGACTGTCCTGTGTGCGGTACCAAGCTTTCCAAGGCCGGATTTGATATTCCGTTCCAGACATTCCTTGGTTTCTCGGGTGATAAAGAGCCTGATATCGACTTAAACTTTTCCGGCGAATATCAGGGCAAGGCTCACAGATATACCGAAGTTTTATTCGGTAAAGGCCATACCTTCCATGCAGGAACCATGTCCGGTGTTGCTGATAAAATGAGTATCGCTTATACACATGATTTCTTTGAATCAAAAGGTATTCATAAAAGAAACTGTGAGATTATGCGTATCGCAAAAGGCGTTGAAGGTGTAAGAAAGACAACCGGTCAGCACCCAGGCGGCATTGTAGTTCTTCCTCACGGCCGTGAAATATATGAATTCACAGCCATTCAGAAGCCTGCAAACGATATGAATACCGATGTTATCACCACTCATTACGAGTATCATGACATCGATAAGAATCTTTTAAAACTGGATATTTTAGGTCATGTCGATCCTACGATGATGAAATGTCTCGAGGACCTTACAGGAACCAACTGTCGTGAAATACCTCTTGATGACAAGAGAGTTATGAGTATTTTCCAGACCACCACCGAGCTTGGTTATGAACCCAATGATATTGACGGGCTTGTTTTAGGATGTTTGGGTATTCCTGAATTCGGTACGAGAAATACCATGAACGTTCTTCTTAAAACAAAACCTCAGACATTCACCGACCTTATCAGAATCTCAGGTCTTACTCACGGTACAGGTGTGTGGGATAAAAATGCAGAGCGACTGATTGATGAAGGAAAAGCCGACATTACCGGCGTAATTTCAACACGTGATGATATTATGACGTATTTGATTGATAAAGGTGTTGAAAGTTCCGAAGCGTTCTCAATCATGGAAAATGTACGTAAGGGTAAAGTTGCAAAGCATAAAGTAGAAGATAAATGGAAAGTATGGAAGGAAGACATGCTTGCGAATAACGTTCCCGACTGGTATATCTGGTCATGCGAACAGATTCAGTACATGTTCCCTAAAGCACACGCAGCTGCGTATGTTACCATGGGCTGGAGAGTCGGTTATTATAAGGTATATTATCCATTGGCGTACTATGCAGCATATTTTTCTATCAGAGCAACCAAGTTTTCATATGAAACAATGTGTCAGGGCTTACAGTACTTAAGACAGAATATGCAGTTCTTACAAAGTCTGCCCAAATTGTCCAAGACCGAAGAAGATACGCTCGACGATATGAGACTTGTAGAAGAGTTTTATGTTCGTGGCTTTGAATTTACTCCTATTGACTTAAAGGTTGTTAAGCCGGATAAGTTCCAGATAATTGACGGTAAACTGATGCCTTCATTAAAGAGTATTGAAGGTATTGCTGATACAGCTGCAAAGAATATAGTTGACGGCTGTAAGGACGCATCGTTTACTTCTCAGGCTGATATGAAGAGAAAATGTAAGATTGGCGATTCGGTTCTTGATAAGCTTGTAAGTTTAGGTATTATTAAAGACCTTCCGAAGTCCGATCAGCTTAGTATATTTGATATATAAATATGTATCTTTTATGAGGAGGGATTATTATATTTTCGTAATTTTCTCCTACAGATAAAATATGAACCTCTAAAGGCTTCATTTTATACATTGTGAGAGACGTAATATTTTGTTATAATTCATTATAGTCAAAGCATTTAAGACAAATAAAAAAGGAGGAATTCAAAATGCCGGAGACAGTTGGAACATTAATTTGCGTAATAGTGGTAGTTTTGTTAATCTTCATAGCTTTGTTGGCAGTCATCATCGCCTCAGGCTACGTTAAAGCTCCCCCTGATACAGCATACATCATTTCAGGTTTCAAAAGAGAGCCTAAGGTTTTAATCGGTAGAGCAGGTATCAAGTTACCTTTCCTTGAAAGAAAAGATATGTTGCTAGTAAAACAGATGTCTATCGATATCAAGACAAACGGTTATATCCCGACACTCGATTTCATCGGTGTAGATATCGACGCAATCGCAAAAGTTCGTATCATGACGGACGACAAAGGCATCAAGCTTGCGATGAAGAACTTCCTTAACATGAACGAAAAACAGATAGCCGAAGCGCTTACTGATTCCCTTCAGGGTAACATGCGTGAGATTATCG
>JAEEGK010005877.1_pt1 | contig 29646 bp, 16 predicted proteins | sample 8958771 | NCBI WGS metagenome assembly JAEEGK01 (sample SAMN16246547, study PRJNA631951) | gut metagenome | biome: gut microbiome; feature: rumen; material: SC-attached | host: Bos | place: Iran: Karaj | collected 2018-10 | reverse complement strand
TTCCGTTAAGGTGGAAACCTGCGCCGGCTTTGTGCTTGCCGTCACGCGGATTGAACTGGATACTCTGCAAGCCGCCGCCCACATCGCCGGTGATGTAGCGCGGAACGTACCACCGCATCTGTGCCTGTGCCGTCGGTGCGGCCATTGCCAGCAGTAGTGCCGCTGCCGTTACTCTAACACCCTTGCGGGCGGGTTTCAGAATCTGATGTATGCTTTTCATAAATGATTAGATTTTACAGTTTAATGAATGATACCACTTTGTCACCAACCTTCACAATGTACATGCCCTGCGGCATCTGAGATACGTTGACGGTCTCGCTGCCATCGGTCTCGACAGTCTTGCGAAGCCAGATTTTTCCGTTGCCGTCACTGATATCGAGTGTGGCGCCAGATTCGATCAGTGCGCCAGTCACAGTTATGCTCTCAGTTGTTGGGTTCGGGAAGGCCGACAGAGCCACGGTTTCGTCTTTTGTGGTGAAATCACTCTCGCATGAGCAGATTTCAGCACCGCTCTCAGTGGTGGCAACAAGGTAATATTTGCCTGTCAGGCCGCCCACTTCGTTGTAGTACTCAGTGGTGTCAACCAGCGTGCCGTTGTGGTACCAGCGGTACGAAACAAATGCCTTGTCGGGGTTGGCTACGGTGATAACATCGTCCCAAAGAGTGCGTGTGATTTGTCGCTGAACGTTGTACTGAATCTCATACGAAAGGGTAGATGTGCGACCGTTGCTGCCGGTTGCGGTGCCGGTCACGGTGATTATGCCCTTCGATGCTGCGTTTTCAGGAATGCTGAAAGTGGCGCCAGTCTGTGATTCATCGGTCACACCATTTACCGACCAGCTGAATTTGATATCGGCAGGGGTGAGATTTATAGCTTCGATGAGTGCTTTCTCGCAGCCACTAACGGTCTCAGGTACAGCAAAGAAGATGCGCTCGTCTTGCGGATCTTCGGTCCATTTGGCGGTGCAAGTCAGGTCGCGTGCAGGCATTGTTGCCAGAAGGTTGTCCCACGATACAAACTCAAATCCGTCTTTGGTGGGGGTGGGGGCAACTATTGGTGTGCCGAACAGCACGTTGCCGTTGGTGTAGTTGCCGGTTGCCGTTCCGCCGTCGAAGTTCCATGTCAGCTTGTAGCTGTTGCGGTTGTAGTTGATGTTTACAACCGTCGGACTGACAGAGTTGACTATTACGACTTGCTCAAACGCTTGAGCGGTGAAGCCTTCGAAGGTATGTGCCACGGCGGCTGTCAGCGAGTCGGCAATACCGCTGAGAGTATCAGTCTTGGCAATCTCAAAGTTGCCGTCAAGCGTTTGCAGACTGTGGCATACAAGGTATTTGGTCTCTATTTGCGAGTTGTCGGTCCAAATTGCGATTGCCGTAAAGTTGCTGTCGGGCATGGTGGCCGGAATATCGGTGTTCCAAACATAGTTGTAGCCTTCGCGAACAAGTACAGGTGCAACAATCGGTTGGCCGAATGGAACTGAGTCGGCGGCGTGGGTGTAGGCAGTTGATGAGTTGATTTCGCCTTCGCCTATGTTCCAAGTCAGGCTGTGCCAGTTGCGCGAGTATAGAATGTTGATTACAGTTGAGCTGTCGGCTGCTATGATTTCCTGATCAAACGCTTGTGCGGTGAAACCTACGTATGTTTTTGCTACAGCTTCGGTTTCGGAGTCGGTCGGACCTAGCAGAGTTTCGATCGCGTCGATGTTGTAGAGTGAGCCGTCGACAGTTCGCAACCAGTGGTTTACAGTGTATTCAACAATGTTAGCGGTCCATATGGCTGTCAGCGAAAGGTCGTGGTTGGGCATGGTGGCCGGAATTTCGGTGTCCCATGTCAGGGTGTATCCGTCTTTTATGAGCACTGGTGCAATAATTGGCGTTCCGAAGGCGATTTCATCATTACTTTCGGTGTATGGTTCGTTTCCAACAGTGCAATTGCCGAAGTTCCAGCTTAGTTCATGACGGTTACGTGTGTACCTGATGCTGATTGCTGTAGAGCCGTCGGCGGCAATTGGCGCCTGCTCAAAAGTCTGCGGTGTAAAGCCTTCGTACTCTTTTGGCTCGGCTGCCGTCAGTGTGGCGGTGGTACCGGTTAGGTTGTCGGTTTCGTCAGCTGTTGCTGCGTAGCTGCCATCGATGTTTTGCTTGTAGTGCAGTACAGTGTAAGCCGTGCCTGTGTTCGGAGTCCATGTGGCGGTATAAGTAACGTCATTGTCAGGCATTGTGGCAGCAATAGCGTTGTTCCATCCGGCAAATGTGTAGCCATCTTTTTCGGGGTCGGCAGGAGCGATTATCGCTGCGCCAAACTTAACGTTTCCGTTGGTGCAGTTTTCGGTTATTTCAGCACCATCAGCAATCCAGCGCAGGGTGTGAATGTTGCGCTTGTAGTAGATTTTTGCCACGCCAGAGCCATCGGCATTAATGTTGCAGTTGACGGTTTTGTCCAGTTCTGCGGTGAAGCCGGTGTAGTTCTTTGGCGCAATATTAGTTTGTGTGTTTGTCTTACCGGTTTTGTTTTCGGTTTCTGATAATGTGTATTCGTCATCGTCAACATTATGCAGATAATGCTCGATTTTGTAAGGAGTGTCGCCTTTTTCTGTCCACAGAGCAATGCACTCAATATCGCTGGCGGGCATTGTGGTAATGTTCGGCTGCCATCCGTTGAAGTCGAAACCAATACGGGTGGGTGCATTAGGCGTAGTTATTGCGGCCTGATACTTCACTGAGCCATTTGTGTATGTTCCAGTGAGATCTTCACCACCATTTGCATTCCAAGTCAGATTATAGCTTCTGCGGTTGTAGTAAACAGAGAGAACGCTGCTACCATCGGCATTGATGTTAACTTGCTCATAATTCTGGAGTTCGAATCCGGTGAGTGTCGGCGCTTCGTAGTTGGAGAGTTGGTTGGTTGTGCCGGTCAACTGTAGTGTTTCAAGTTGATAATCATCGTTCTCAATGTTTTGTGTGTAGATGTTCAGCGTATACGCGGTGTTTGTGTTTGGCGCAAAATATGCGGTGTACTCGGCGTCGCCATTAACTGTTATGCCGCGCGGATTGCTTGTATTGTCATCGTTCCATTTTGTAAAGTGGTAACCGGTTTGGCCATCAGCAGTTATACTGATTTCGGTATTATAATTATATGTGCCAGAACCAGATACAGTACCCATGCTGGCGTCGGCGCTGTTAACTGTGATTGTGTATTTGTTAAGAGTTGACGAGTAGGTTGCCGTGTATGTTGCGGCGCCGGTTACAGGTGCAATGGTTGGTGTCCAACCCGTGAATGTGTAGTTGTATTGCACATCTGCCGGGCGCGATGGATCTGCTTTTGACGGTGTCTCGCCATAAGGCACTTCAAATTTTGTCTCGCTACCATCATAATCAACAAAAGTGATTGTGTATTTGCGTCTTACAGGTGTGAACATAGCCCTGTATGTCTTTGCGCCGGTAACGGTAGTCAGTGTTGGATCCCAACCGCTGAATGTGTATGTGAATTCGTCGGTTGTTGTTTTGCTCGGCGTGGTCGGTGTCGGTAGTTCGCCATAATCCACGTTCAGTATTTCACTGTTGTTGTCGCCATCAATGAATGTTATTTGATATTTACGTACAGTGCTGTTGTATGTGGCTGTGTATTCGGCGGGTGCGGTGACAATTGCAAGCTCAGGATCCCATCCGGCAAATTCGTATGTATAGTGGTCGTCTTGCGAACGCATAGGGTCAGCTGGTGCTGGCATCTGGCCATACTCTATTTCTTCCGTGTATAATATGTTCCCATTGTAATCAAGGAATGTTATAGTGTGCGTGGCGGCACCGTCAACCACGAATTTTGCTGTGTAGGTGGCCGGACCGGTTACAGGTGCCAGAGCAGGATTCCAACCAGAGAATTTGAAAATGCTTACGCCATCTGTCGGCTTCCCAGGTTCAACTCCGTTGAATTCGGGAGTGACGCCATATTTGAAATTCGATTGATACAGTTCCGTACCATCGTAATTGACAAATGTGATGGGGTAGATATTCACTGTCGAAGAGTATTGTGCAGTGTAGGTTATGTCACCTGTTACCTTTGTTTCGTTGGTAATGGCAGGATCCCATCCGCTGAACGCATAAGTGTATTGAGCAGTGTTCGTTTTTTGTGGTGTTGAACCATTATAAGCGGGATGCAAACCATATAAGTAAGTGTTGCTTTCAAGTTCATTTCCGTCGTCATTTACAAATCTTACAGTATATGAACGTTTTGTTCCGATGAATGTGGCAGTGTATATGGCATCACCGGTAACTTCCGTAATTTCAGGTGTCCAACCGGAGTGTGAATAGGTGAATTCTGCGTTTTGCAGTTTGGTAGGAGTGTCACCGCCATACGTAGGTGTTGTTCCGTAATTGAATGAATGATGCCAAAGTTCGTTGCCGTCTTCGTTTTTGAATGTTATTGTATAAGCGCGAAGTGTGTGGTTGAAAGTGGCTTTGTATGTTGTGTTGCCTTTAACCGTTTCAATTGTCTTGTCCCAACCGTTAGTCCATGTGTAATTGTATTGAACATCAGACTCTTTAGTGGGTGCAGCACCAATGTATGATGGCATTTGGCCGTATTCAACATCTGATGATTGCAAGACGTCATTGTTCCAGTTCACAAACTGTATGGTGTATTTGTTTTTGGTGGCGTTGAATTGTGCAGTGTAGGTGGCATCGCCGCTTACAGACATGATTGGTTTGTCCCAACCTTTGAAGGTATAGGTGTATTCTGCCGTAGCGGTCTTTCCTGGATTCTCAGGAGCAATTGGCGTTTCGCCAAAATCAAGCACATCGTATGTCGCATTGCCGTCGCCGTCGATGAATGTTATTGTGTATGAGCGTACGGTGCTGTTATAGGTGGCTTTGTAAGTTTGTGCACCTGTAACGGCGGCAATTGCCGGTGTCCAACCTGCAAAAGAGTAGGTGTATTGTGCAGTCTGCGCCTTTGTCGGATTGCTGCCATAGGCAGGAGTTTCACCATAAGGCACATTTTCCAAAGTCTTCAGTATCGTGTTGTCATCATCAACAAACGTGATGGTGTAAGTGTTGACAGTTTGGCTGTAAGTGGCTTTGTAGTCTTGATTTTTAGTTACAGCTGTGATTTCCGGATCCCATTTGTCGAAAGTGTAAGTGTATTGTGCGGTGGCCGGACGTGTGGGTGTTCCGTTGAACGAAGGTATTTCGTTCAATGCGTAGTATTGTGTCGCTGTCAGCGGAGAATTATCCCAATTCAGGAAATTGATGGCGTAAGGAACGTTGGCTGTCGAGAATTGTGCAGTGTATACAGCATCGCTTACTGCGGCAACCACTGTAGGTGACCATCCGCTGAATGAGTATGTATATTGTGCGTCTGATGGCTTTTGTGGGATGTCGCCGGTGTATGTTGGCAAAACATTGTAATTGACAATTACAGGTGAGCCCAAAACTGTTCCGTCGTAGTTTTTGAAAGTTATTGTGTAGGTGCGCAATGTTGGAGTGAACAGCGCTTTATAGTCACATGTTCCTTTAACGGTTTCTATATTTTTATCCCACCCGGCAAATGTATAAGTGTATTGTACATCAGCTTCTTTTGTGGGTGTTGCACCTTTATATGCAGGAGTTTCGCCGTAGTCCAGTTCTTCCGTTTGCAACACTTCGTTACCATTCATAAACCTGATGGTGTATTTATTTATTGTCTCGGTAAACTGTGCTTTGTAGTCTTTGTTGCTTGTAACTGCAGTAATCTCAGAATCCCAGCCATTGAAAGTGTAGGTGTATTGTGCTGTGGCAGGTTTCTCAGGTGTTTCGCCTATGTACGACGGTGTTTTACCGTAATCCAATTTGTTGGATTGCAGAACATTCTCGTCGTTCATGAATCGAATGATGTATTGGTTCACCGTTGAATTGTAGGTGGCCGTGTAAGTTGCAGCGCCTGTAACCGCTGTAGGAGTCGGTGTCCAACCAGCGAAGGTATAAGTGTATTGCGCGGTGGCAGGTTTCGTCGGAGTTGAGCCGTTATACGATGGCACAGTTCCGTAGTTTACATTTATCACGCCAAGTTGAGTCCCGTCTTCATTTTTGAATGTTATTGGGTATGAACGCACAGTGCTGGTGTATGTCGCAGTGTAGTCTTTCGCACCAGAAACGGGCGTGATGTCTGGCGACCATTTATCGAATGTGTAATTCCATTGCTGAGAAGATGCCTTTTGGGGTGTTGCGCCATTGTATACTGGAGTTGTGCCAAAATCAACATCACCGCTCTGTAATACATCTCCATTCTCATTCAAGAATCTGATAGTGTATGGAATTGGCTCAAAATATCCTGTATAGGTTTTATTTTCAGTTACGGTTATAGTGAGCGAAGGATTAGTCAGGCTGGGGTCTTCGTTCCAATTCACGAAACGGTATCCGGGTTCTGGTGTGGCATTAAGTGTTACGGATGCATCCACTTCGTATGTTCCAAGACCAGAGCACGAACCCCAATCGTCATTGTTTGATGCTGTTGTTATATTGTATGTTAATTTGGCGAAAAATGCAGTGTAAGTCTTGTCGCCGGTTGCAATAACTGTACGTGTGAGTTCAGGTGTCCGGTTTCCTGGTTCATCGTCCCAATACGAAAGTTGGTATTTCGGTTTGGGAGTAGCCGAAAATGTAACTTCGTCACCAAACGTAGCGGTTTGTGATGTGGGCGATGTTGTGCCATAATTATTGTTGTTTGATGCGGTTTTGATAGAAATGCTACCAGATTTTATTTCTGCGCTATATGTTAGTTGACCGGTATATGATCCGGTTTCTTTGACAACTATAACGCGAGGGTCATCCGTTGAGCCGTCTCCCCATTTTGAGAATTTCACACCTGATCCCGTTATATCACAATACAGAGTAACAGTATCACCATAAAAAAATGTGTTTTCTGGGGATGTCACAGTCATGGTCGTACCTGTGGTTGCTATTGTGGTTGAGCCTTTGGTAGCAGAGACTTGGTAATAGTCTTTTACATTTAACTGATTAAACCAAGATCCCAGTTGCTCAGTGGTTTTATTTAGTGTGATTCTGTATGGTTTCGGGTCAAAAAACGCTTTGTAGCGGTATATTATCGACAAATCTTCCTTGTCAATGGCAATTGTGCGAGGGTTGCTGGTGTTGCCGTCTTGCCAGTGAGAGAATGTGCCAAAGCTTGTCGGCACGGCAGTTATTGTCATTTCGTAGCCTTCGCAGTCGGCACGGCTGGTTATTTCCACATCGCCCAATTCAATATTGTTGGTTTCAACGTAGAACTCAACAACCACGGCGTTCTGAATATGGCCGCCGCCATACGAGCCCCAGTTTCCATTGTTTGAGTAGGTGGCCGCTTCGCCGCATGGCACAAAAATACCGGTAAGTGTTGTGCCTTCCACAGACTTGTGCAGGGTTGGCGGTGTTGATGCTTTCAGAACAAGAGTTTTCAGGTTCGGGCATTGGTCGAACGAACCGTACTCAATGTCCACCATGGTTGTTGGAATGGTGATGGATTGCACCAGTCGCAAGTGATATAGAGCGTCTGTTGCAGCATATACAGTACCTTCGGGAATAACATATTCAATGGTGTTCAATGCTTCCGGGAAACAAACCAATATTGTTGTGTCTGCCGAATACAGAACACCGCCGATGCTTACAAAGTGTGTGTTCGCAGGGTTGACTGATATATAGTTGAATTTGTCACATTCAGTGGCCCAGCGTCCCATCACATGTTCCACGTTCGGACCAATTTCAATTTGCTCAAGCTTCTTGCAACTGCGGAATGCTTCATAGTTGATGAGTGTCAAAGATGATGGCATTGTTATTGATGTCAGCTTTTGGCAATTGTAGAAAAATGCCGCACCAACCGATGTGATACCTTCTTCTATAATAACAGTGGTAAGATAATCGCGCAGATAGATGGGGTTACGATTTGTCCCAAAATTTGTGTTTAGAGGCGAGTTGCCGGTGTATTGAGCACCATTCTGCGTCCCGGTAACACCATTGCCGGTATGGTCGAGTTGCGAATATGAAGAGTAATACGTCCAACTGCCATGATAATTGTACAACTCGCCATTTCCGTAGATGCGCATGATACCGGTTTCAGTATCCATTTCGTACCGTGCGTTGGGTCCGGCATCACCTTCGTAATGAGCCGCAAACGCCGAGTTGTTAATTGCAAACATCATCGCAATTGCTGCTGTCAGTCTAATCATTGTTTTCATATCCGTAAGTTTTTAAAGTTATTTCCCCATAAAACCATATTGTGGCGCACACTATAGGTGCAAACCAAACTATTATACGCCAAAAATAATCATAAGTTAGTGATTTATGGCAAAATAGTGATGAAGTGGCGATATCGTTAGACAAACAACCCAGCGGAAAAACATCTAGTTTTATTCAACCCACCAAACCGATTAGTTTTTCTTATTCCGGCTTGTTCAACTTTTTTTTTGCTCATTGCGCCAAAAACGAACTTTTTTGCGAATTTTACGCTTTCTAACAAACTAAAATATTTCGCTATGAGCTTATATGAGAAAGTCGAAAACGACATCAAAGCCGCAATGCTGGCTAAAGAGAAAGAAAAACTTGAGGCCTTGAGAGCCATCAAAGCCGCATTCCTGTTGGCAAAAACCGAGAAGGGCGCATCGGAAACTCTGTCGGAAGACACCGAGTTGAAGGTGATTCAGAAACTTGTGAAACAGCGCAAGGAGTCGGCGGAATTGTATCGCAACGGCGGCCGTAACGAGTTGGCCGACAGCGAGATGTTCCAGGCTGAAGTTATCTCGCAATATCTGCCTGCACAGATGAGCGAGGCCGAGATTGAAGCCGAAGTTCGCAAAATTGTTGAGGCCGTTGGTGCCAAAGGTCCGCAGGATATGGGCAAGGTGATGGGCACCGCCAACAAGCAGTTGAGCGGCAAGGCCGAGAGCCGCGTCATCGCGCAGAAAGTGAAAGAAATTCTGGCATCGTTGTAAATTGCTGGTTTGCGGATAGTTCCGCATCAACTTTTATCAAGAAATTATGAAATTATCGCTGAAGCGCCCGATTGTGTTCTTCGATTTGGAGACCACCGGCATTAACATTGTTACCGACCGTATTGTCGAAATTTCGTACCTGAAGGTTTTCCCCGATGGCCGCGAGGAGCAGAAGGCTTACCGCATCAATCCCGAAATGCACATTCCGGAGGAGGCTACCGCCGTGCATCACATTACCGATGACGATGTTCGCGACAAACCGACTTTCAAGCAGTTCGGACGGCAGTTTGCGCAGATTCTGGAAGGTAGCGACCTGGCCGGATTCAACAGCAACAAGTTCGACATTCCGTTGCTGGCTGAGGAGTTCGAACGCGCCGGTGTCGATTTCGATTTCACACGCTGCCGCTTCATCGATGTGCAGGTTATTTTCCACAAGATGGAACAGCGCACTTTGAGTGCAGCTTATAAGTTCTACTGCCACAAGGAGTTGGAAGGCGCCCACGGTGCCGCCGCCGACACTCGCGCCACTTACGATGTGCTTCTGGCGCAACTCGATCACTATCAAGGTGTTGAGTATAAGGACAGTACGGGCAAGGTTTCGACCCCAATTGTGAACGATATCGATGCGTTATCGGAGTTTTCGTCGCACAAGCGCAACGCCGATTTTGCCGGACATCTGGTTTACAACGACAAAAACGAGATGGTGTTCAACTTTGGAAAGTATAAAAATCAGTCAGTCAAAGAGGTATTCAAAAAAGACCCCGGCTACTATAACTGGATTTTGAACGCCGAATTCCCACTTTACACCAAGCGTGTTCTCACGAAAGTGAAACTTGAAGGTTAATTGTTGAATACCAATATTTTGCTGTCGCGATGAAAATCCTTGCCGTTGGAATGAACTACCGTAAGCACGCCGCCGAATTGGGGACGTCAGTGCCAACCGAGCCGGTCATTTTTATGATGCCCGAAACGGCGCTCATTACGCGCAATCTGCCGTTTTTCTACCCCGATTTCTCGAACGAGATTCATCACGAGGTGGAGCTTGTGCTGAAAATAAACCGATTAGGCAAGAATATTCCCGAAAAATTCGCCAACCGCTACTACAACGAGATTGGCATCGGCATCGACTTCACCGCGCGCGACCTTCAGCGCAAGGCCGTTGCCGCAGGCCTGCCGTGGACAATCAGCAAGGGCTTTGACGGCGCCGCGCCCATCGGCAATTTTGTGAGCAAGACAGAGTTGGGCGACCTGAACAACATCGGTTTCTCGCTCGAAAAGAACGGGCAATTGGTGCAGCAAGGCAACAGCGCCGATATGATATTCTCGTTCGACGCCTTAATCGCCTATGCGTCAAAGTTTTTCACGCTAAAAATCGGCGATTTGATTTTCACTGGCACGCCCGTCGGCGTTGGCCCAGTTCAGATTGGCGACAATCTGGTGGCAAAAATCGGTGACCGCGAACTGCTGAATTTTAATGTGAAGTGAGGGGTAATTGGCAAATGCCTTCATCCACAATCAAGGTTTGAATTGGAAAAGGCGGATATATAAAATTGTAGGGCTGTCATATATGGCAGCCCTACATATTTTAAATAGGTTTCAATCAGAAATTATCATTTTCACCTAATCGGATACTCATCATGAATATCTGACAGCACCTCAACGCCTGTTTCCGTCACAAGCACTGTGTGTTCAAACTGTGCCGACAGTTTGCCGTCGATGGTGCGGGCGGTCCAGCCGTCGTTTTTGTCGATGTCGACGCGGGCCTTGCCTTGGTTAATCATCGGCTCGATGGTGAAGATCATGCCTGGACGCATTATCGCGCCAGAGTTTCGGCGGGCGATATGGTCAACTTGCGGGTCCTCGTGGAATTCGATGCCCACGCCGTGTCCGCAGAATTCCCAAACAACGCTGTAGCCCTTCATCTGCGCGTATCGGGCAATGAAGAACCCGATGTTGCCGAAAGTGTTTTTCGGTCGCACTTGCTCAATGCCCAAATCGAGGCAGTGCTTGGTTGCATCTATCAGATTCTGTGCATCTTGCGAAATCTGCCCGACAGAATACATTCGGCTTGTATCGCCATAATATCCGTTCAGAATGGTTGTGACATCGATGTTTACAATGTCGCCCTCCTTCAGAATGGTTGTTGGCGATGGAATGCCATGGCAGACCACGTTGTTTGGCGAAATGCAGCAGTATTTCGGATAGTCGCCGTAGCCCTTGCAGGCCGAAATGGCGCCGTGGTCACAGATGAATTCGTTGATGAGGTTGTCGAGGCGCTCTGTGTCAACGCCAGGCTTGATGTATTGTCCGATATAATCGAGTGAGGCAGCCGCCAGTTTTGCGCTTTTGCGGATGCCGTCAATCTGTTCTGGAGTTTTAATTCTTATGCTCATTTATGTTGCTTACGCTTTATCTGTTTCGTTATCAGTGTTTTCTTCCGTCTCTTCGCCTTTGTCCTTTCCACCGCCCACTTTGAACACCAGTTTGTCGTCCTTCTTGTCGTACGAGCAGGTGATGGTGTCGCCATTGGCCACTTCGGCCTTCAGAATCACTTCGGCCATCTCGTCTTCAATGTACTTTTGGATGGCGCGTTTCAGCGGACGGGCGCCGTATTGAGCATCGTAGCCCTTGTCGGCAAGCCAGTCTTTCGCTTTCGGCGTGATTTTCAGCGTGTAACCCATTTGAGCCACACGGTCGAAAAGGCCTTTCAACTCAATGTCGATAATCTTGTGGATGTCGTCTTTGGTGAGTTGGTTGAACATTATCACGTCATCGATACGGTTTAGGAATTCAGGAGCAAAAGCGTTCTTCAAAGCCTTCTCAATCACGCCTTTAGCCAACTCGTCCGATGAGTTTTGACGCGCTGTTGTCGAGAATCCGACGCCCGTGCCGAACTCTTTCAACTGGCGAGAACCGATGTTCGACGTCATTATAATAATGGTGTTGCGGAAGTCGATGCGGCGGCCCAGACTGTCGGTCAGGCGTCCTTCGTCGAGCACCTGCAGCAGAATGTGGAACACATCGGGGTGAGCCTTTTCAATCTCGTCCAAAAGTACGACAGAGTAGGGCTTGCGGCGCACTTTCTCGGTCAATTGGCCACCTTCTTCGTAGCCCACATATCCCGGAGGCGCACCAACCAGGCGCGACACGCTGAATTTTTCCATATACTCGCTCATATCGATGCGGATGAGTGCGTCGTTGCTGTCGAACAGGTATTTCGACAGAACCTTTGCCAGTTGCGTTTTTCCGACGCCCGTCGGGCCAAGGAAGATGAATGTGCCAATAGGTTTGTTCGGGTCTTTCAGACCAGCGCGGTTGCGTTGTATCGATTTGACAATCTTTGCAATGGCTTCGTCCTGACCAATCACGCTGCCCTTGAGTTCATCGCCCATCTTGAGCAGACGGTTGCCTTCGGTTTGCGCAATGCGCTGCACGGGCACGCCCGTCATCATTGCAACCACTTCGGCCACGTTCTCTGCCGTCACCGTTTCGCGGTGCTTAATCAGGTCGTCTTCCCACTTTTTCTTCTCATTTTCAAGTTGTTCGATGGTCTTTTTCTCGCTGTCGCGATAGTTGGCCGCTTCTTCGAACTTCTGCTGCCTTACGGCTTCAACCTTCTTGTTGCGGATTTCTTCAATCGACTTTTCAAGGTCGGTTATCTTTTTGGGAACGTGGATGTTAGATATGTGAACCCGCGAGCCTGCTTCGTCAAGGGCGTCGATGGCCTTGTCGGGCAGGTGGCGGTCCGATATGTAGCGGGTTGTGAGTTTCACGCAGGCGTCGAGCGCTTCGTCGCTGTAGGTGACGTTGTGGTGCTCTTCGTAGCGTGCCTTGATGTTGTTCAGAATCTCGCGGGTCTCTTCTGCCGATGTCGGTTCAACCATAACCTTTTGGAAACGGCGTTCGAGAGCGCCGTCCTTCTCAATATACTGGCGGTATTCGTCGAGCGTGGTTGCACCGATGCACTGAATCTCACCGCGCGCAAGAGCGGGTTTGAGCATATTGGCTGCGTCCAATGAGCCGCTTGCGCCGCCCGCGCCAACAATGGTGTGAATCTCGTCGATGAACAGAATTACGTTCGGATTGCGCTGTAACTCGTTCAGGATGGCCTTCATACGCTCTTCAAACTGACCACGGTATTTGGTGCCTGCCACAATCGACGCAAGGTCGAGCGTGATGATGCGCTTGCCGAACAGAATCCTTGAAACGCGCTTCTGCACAATGCGGATGGCCATTCCTTCGGCAATAGCCGATTTGCCCACGCCAGGCTCGCCAATCAGCACGGGGTTGTTCTTTTTGCGTCGGCTCAGAATCTGCGCAAGCCGCTCAATTTCAGTCTCGCGGCCCACAATCGGGTCCAGACGGTTCTCTTCTGCGGCCTTGGTCAGGTCGATGCCGAAATTGTCGAGCACAGGCGTGTCGGAGTTCGATTTCGGCTGTCCGCCGTCTTTCGGCTGGTTTTTCTTGTGGATGTTCTCGTAAACATCGTCATCATCGTCGTCGTCGTCATCGAAGATGTCCTGCGGCTGCTGATGAGCCTGTTTGTGCGGCTCTTCGGCGGGACTTGCGATTATTGATTTGATTAACTGATAGTTAATGTCTTGTTCGTTGAGTATTGTGGTTGCCAGACTGCTCTCGTCGCGCAGGATTGAGAGCAGCAGGTGACCAGTGTTTATGGTGTCGCTTTTCATTGAGCGCGCTTCGAGATAGACGATTGTGAGCGCGTTCTCAGCGGCTTTGAGCAACGGAATGGCGTCATTGGGGCGTACCGAGCCTTGTTGTTGCCGCAACTTGTCTTCAAGTTCGTGCTTGAGGGCGGGAATGTCAGCGCCAGCGCGGTTCAGCGCATCGATGGCAATTCCGTCGCCATCGCGCAGAATGCCCAAAAGCAGATGCTCGGTTCCGATGCAGTCGTTGTTCAGCCGTACGGCTTCTTCCTTGCTGTAAATCAGAATCTTGTTGATTTTTGGTGAAAATTTCGAATTCATATATCATTGAAATTTTTAACAAGGCGAATGTACGGAATTATACAAAAGAAAGGGCAGTGGAGGGGATTTTTCTTTTGACAACGGACTTCAGGCAATGGACGATGAACGACATTACAAAAAAAAGGTGTGCACGCACACCTTTTTTGGGCATAGCAGCAATACAATGCGTTTAAGCGGATTCGCTGTAAAGCATTGCGAAGACAAAACCACGCAGGGTGTGATGCGTGTCTTGCGCGGCAAACAGAGATTCCCATTCTTCGCGTTTTGCTGGGTCGGCAAGTTCGGAGGTTACTTGCCTTTGCACATCGGCGAAGCGCTGGCGGGCGGCTTGCTGTTGGGCGGTATTGCCACCATTGTACTGGTTATAACACTTGGTAAGGCAGCCCTTACCGTTACGTACTGAAAAGTAAGAGTTATCGCTCTTGCTTAACTTCCCCTGAACGAATTTTACAGGGGTTTCAAAAGTAATTTTAGACATAAAAATAATTTTTAATCATCCGCGACATTGCTGATGACAGGACAAAGGTACGATGGCGCAGATGGCGGGTGTTGGATTGTGTGGAATGCGGTTGGATTCTTTTGAATAAAGTTGTTTAGTGCGGTTTACGGTTGATTCCTTTCGGATTCGGTTGTTTTCGGTTGGAAAGTTTGCGATACCCCCGCGAGGGGATTACTCGGGGATTACTTAGGGATATGAAAAATAGGGAACGATAATGGAATAATGAAGGCTTTTGAAGGGAACGAATGTGATGAATGGGAAAGGAAGTGATTGATGAGACACTAATAGGACTTGATGAGACAAATAGGACAGATTGCGCAGTGATGCTACTGAAGGTGCGTGAGCGGAACAGAAGCGCGCCTAAAGGCGCTTGAGCAAAACGGAAGGTGGCTGATTGTGCAGAATGAAAGGCGGCACTTGATGGATAGGAGACGTGATGGAAACAATGGTGCTAATGTTTGCAACAAGAAAAATGCGATTGCGGCAATGATGCCGCGAGATGAGACAAATGGAATATGATGGAAATAATAGATGTGGTGATGGTGCGGAAAGGGACAGATAAGACACAATGAGTGATATATAAATGATGTTGTGTATTTAAGGGAATGAAATAACCTTTTAACATTTTGATGTTGACAATCGTGTTTTTGTTGTATGACTGCAAGATACGATTGTGGTTTTGTGCTAAATTACTGATAGTCAATCTTGTTAATAACTGTTTAACAACAATAGGTGAAATTGTAATTATGTTCCTATCCTTGGGTCGTATCTTTGCAAATGACTAATCTATAGTCATAAACAACAAAATTATGTTTAACAATTTAAAATAGAAAGGAGGTAAATATGAGCGTGCGCATTTTTAGAGCGATAAGCAAGAGTGAGTTGGCCAGAAAAATTGGTATTTCGGCCACAACGCTTCGCAAATGGTTAAAAGAATGCGCGGTAGAGTTTCAGCAGATGGGAGTAAGCCTGAATGCGAAAATGCTGCCGCCGTGCGCAGTGAAGTTCTTGTGTAAAAAATACAGCATCGACTTGTATGAGGACGAACTGTAGGCGCGAAATGGCGTTTTGGGGGAAGGATTGATTTCTACAAGTAAAACATTGAACCAATCAGTGTTAAAGATTAGAAACAACAAAAATTAGAAACGAATTTTCCCCCAAAATATGAGAAAGCCGTGATTCTTCATTATGTGAGGAATGGCGGCTTTCGTTTTTTGTTGTTAGGTGTTTTGGGGCGACCTGAAGGCCGCTGAGCGGGACGGACAATGGGGTTAGGGGCGGCGAGTACGCAGCACACTGGACAAATATTGCAGTGGAACTTGATGGGACAAATAGGACGAGATAGGACTAGAAATGCGGTGGAACTTGATAGGACAAATAGGACGGGATAGGACAAATAGAACGAGATAGGGCTGGATAGGACAAATAGAACGAGATAGGACTGGATAGGACAAATAGAACGGGATATGACTAGATAGGATATTGATGGAAAAGGGGTGTGAAGAATGAGAAGAATGAGAAGGAATGGCGGTGATGTTAGGTAGAAAAAGCGACCTGAAGGCCGCTGAGCGGGACGTAAAATGGGGTATGGGCGGCGAGTATGTCGTTTGCAGGACAATGAAAATAGTTTCTTTGTAAGGAACAAACTGACAGAAATGTTTTGCTATATTCGTTGCCGACAAATGAATTGTCGAATGAAATTAAGTTGAATTTTAAAATTGAGTATTGATAATTAGATAAGTGTTTTAATCTAACATATTGATAACCAGCGTTTGCTGTTTGTTCTATTCACGTTGAAACCTAGGAAATTTCAATAATAAACAAAGAGAAACAAACAAAAGTAATCGTTGCGCTTTGCGCGGCGTACTTGAGTTTCTCTTTGGCTATCCTAGGGCCACAACGTGAGCAAGTTTCGCTCGCGTTTTTTTTTGTGGCCATAGGATTCAAAATAGAGAAAATAGTAGCGCACAACCAGAAGCGCAGATATGGCAGAAGCAATCGACATTCTCGAGAATGACATTCTCGACCTGTCGCCACAAATACTTAAAACCCTGCTCAAAGACCATTCCGTCAGCCATTACTATAAAGAGGAGCGGAACATTATTTGGGCTACACACGATTACGAGTCGCTTGGGGCGGGCTACGGCTACCACGAGCCTATTTTGCACCCGCTCATTACGGGCGCACGCGGCAACCTGATTCAGCCGCGAGCCAAAAAAAGCCGCGAGGTACAGCAACAACGAATTACCGACAAGGCCGAAGTTTTTACACCCGCCTGGATTTGCAACAAGCAAAACAATCTTGTTGACAACGCCTGGTTCGGGCGCGAGGGCGTTTTCAACACCGAAACCGACACGCCCGACGGCCAGCACCTTTGGCAGCCCACCGATGGCAAAATTGAATTTCCCGAAGGCAAAACGTGGACCGACTATGTGCGTGCGCTACGCCTTGAAGTGGCTTGCGGCGAGGCGCCCTACCTTGTGAGCCGCTACGACGCCACAGCGTGCGAATCGCTGATTCCCGTCAAAGAGCGTATTGGCCTGCTCGACCGCAAGTTGCGCATTGTTGGCGAGAACACCGAAACGCCCGATGAGTGGCTTGTTGAGGCCTTCAACGCGCTTCACTCAACCTACGGCTTCGAGTGGCAGGGCGACAACCTGCTGCTTGCCCGCGAAGCCGTATTATACACATTCAAAGAACATTACGAGGAAAAATTCCGTCAGGAGTTAGACGAAAAAACGCTCGAAAACGCAGCCTACATAATCTCGTGGAATCTGTGGCAGATGGACGGGATTAAATGCGTTGTGCCTGATTCGTGCGCCAGCATTAACCGCAATCAGCAACTGTCGCTGTTCGGCGACGATAAACCCAAAGAGTGCCCAGCCTGCCAAAAAGGAACCAACACGGGCCACACAGGCATTCGTTGCGAGGTGGTTGAATGGCGTGCGGTGACGATGAAAGAACCGCACCGAACTGGCTCAAAACGAAATACTTATATCTATCCGAATTTAAAATCCGCTATCAAAGAATAACCTATAAACTTTTCAGTTATGGAGTACGTGTCAACCTTCAAAAACCGATTTATCTACATTTATCGAATTAACGATGTAGAGCACCTTGATTGTGTGAAAATAGGTGAGGCAACCGCCCCCGATGGCTTGTTGTTTCAGCCTAATTGCAAAGAACTTAACGATGCCGCTCGGAAACGCATAAATGAGCAGACTCGAACGGCGGGTGTGAAGTACGAACTTCTGCACACCGAACTCACCATTTATACGAAGGATGGTAAAATATTGAGTTTCAACGATGGACAAGTCCACGATGTTTTGGTCCGTTCGGGAATCAAAAAGAAAACATTTGACATTGACGGCAAAGCCAATGAGTGGTTCTGTTGCGACTTTGAAACGGCCAAAAACGCCATTGCAGCCGTGAAGAATGGGCAAGCCAGCCTGAATCCGAATCAGAAAAGTGTTGGAAAATCGCCTGTTAAGTTCCGCCCCGAGCAAACACGCGCCATTGAGCAAACCAAAAAGGTGCTGAAACACGGCAACAAAATGCTCTGGAACGCCAAAATGCGTATGGGCAAGACGATTACAACTCTTGAAGTGGTTAAGCAGATGAAATTCAGGCGCACAATTATAATTACTCACAGGCCTGTGGTTGACGATGGTTGGTTCGACGATTTTTCGAAAATATTCTATGAGTCTGACAGCCAGTGGATTTATGGCTCAAAAAACCGCGGCGAGAGTGATTTTAAAAAACTCGAACGCTCGGGCAAAAACTATATCTATTTTGCTTCAATTCAAGACCTTCGCGGTTCGAAACTGGCTGGCGGAAAGTTCGATAAGAACGACGATGTGTTCAACACCAATTGGGATTTGCTCATTATTGACGAGGCGCACGAAGGCACACAAACCGAGAAAGGACAGTCGGTTCAGGAGTTGCTGACAAAAGAGAATACAAAGGTTATCAACCTTTCGGGAACGCCGTTTAATCTACTCGAAACCAATGAGTTCGATGAGTCCAACACTTTCACTTGGGACTACGTGATGGAGCAGCAGGCCAAACAAGCGTGGGCTTTGAATCACCCTGGCGACCATAATCCATACGAAGATTTGCCTAAACTTAACTTGCTCACTTTCAACCTTGGTGCGTTGGTTGCCGAATATCAGGACGAGGATAAGGCCTTCAACTTTACCGAGTTTTTCCGCACCGACGAAAGCGGTGAGTTTGTTCACAAAGGAGATGTAAGGCGGTTTCTCGACATTATCTCGTCCGACAAGGGCGAGACACTCTATCCGTTCAGTAGCGCCCAATACCGCGAGTTTTTCCACCACACGTTCTGGATTGTGCCAGGCGTGAAAGAGGGCAAGGCTTTGGCCGAAATGCTTCGCACTCACTCGGTTTTCGGCTCGTGTAAGATTGTAAATGTCTGCGGCAAAGAAGACGACGAAACCAAAGGCGACCCGCTCGACGAAGTGCGGAGAGCCATTAGCGACCACCCCGAAGACACTAATACCATAACGCTCTCGTGCGGAAAACTCACCACAGGCGTTACTGTAAAGGAGTGGACAGCGGTACTTTACCTTGCAGGAAGCAAAAATACTTCGCCTGCGGCTTATATGCAGACAATCTTTCGTGTGCAAAGCCCTGGCCGCATTGGCGGACGGATGAAAACTGACTGCTATGTGTTCGACTTTGCGCCTGACCGCACGCTGAAAATGGTTGCCGCCGCTGCAAAAGTCTCGGCAAAGGCAGGCGAGACCGACCGCGACGACAAGCAGATTCTTGGCGATTTTCTGAATTTCTGCCCAATCATTGCCTGCGAAGGTACCGAAATGAAGCCATACAACGTCGACCAAATGATGCAGCAGTTGAAGCGTGTTTATGTTGACAAGGTTGTGAACACAGGCTTCGAAGACGGACACCTTTATAGCAAGAAACTGCTGGATTTGAGCGATATAGAACTTGAACGTTTTGCCGATTTGCGTGAGATTATAGGGCAAACCAAGGCGTCGAACAAGATTCCTGAAATTCCTATCAACCGCCAAGGTTTTGATAATGATGATATTGAAAAGATGCAGAAAGAGCAAAAGAAGAAAACTGGCAAGCAAATCACAATTGAGGAAGCACGCCGACTGCTCGAACTGCAAATGAAACGCAAACAGCGCGATACGGCCGTTTCAATCCTGCGCGGAATATCAATCCGTATGCCGCTCTTGCTCTACGGCGCAAAACTTGAAAGCGAGGAGGAGCAAATCACGCTCGACCGCTTTGTCGAACTGGTTGATGACCAATCGTGGGCTGAGTTTATGCCGCAGGGCGTTACCAAAGACATTTTTGCCAACTACAAAAAATATTACGACGAGGATATTTTCTCGGCCGCAGGCCACCAAATCCGCCAGTTGGCTTTGGCTGCCGACCGTCTGCCCGTTTTGCAGCGCATTCAGCGTATCACCGACATTTTCAGCGCCTTCCGCAACCCCGACAAAGAGACTGTGCTCACACCGTGGCGCGTGGTGAATATGCACCTGTCGGACACCGTGGGCGGCTATTGCTTCTATGATGAGAACTTTGAGAATCCGATTCCCGAACCGCAAAGAATTGACCGCGGACTTGTCAGCCAGCGGCTTTTTGAAAATGCTGGCGTGAGGATTTTGGAAATAAATTCAAAATCAGGTCTTTATCCGCTTTATATGGCTTACGGCGTTTATCGCCACCGCCTGCAAGCAATGCTTGCCGCAAAACGCAACCTGTTCAAAACAACAAACGCCGACGAGGAGCGGCAGATTTGGAACGATGTGCTGGCTGAGAACATTTTCGTCATTTGCAAAACCGAAATGGCTCGCCTAATAACGCAGCGCACTCTGGCAGGTTTCACAGGTGCTAAGGTTAACACCCACGTGTATGACGACCTTCTGAACCAGATAACCAATAAACAATCAGAATTTATCAAACGTCTGCTTTCGGGCAGCATTTTCCCACAAATCAAAAACAATATGAAATTCGACGCAATAGTTGGCAACCCGCCGTATCAAGAAAACGACGGAAGTGGTGCTTCAAGCGATGCTGCAATGCCTGTTTATAACAAATTCGTGGATGTGGCACGCAATATAAAGCCGCAATATCTCACTTTAATTATGCCATCAAAATGGATGATTGGCGGCCGAGGTTTGCAGAAATTCCGCGAAGATTTTATGAATGACAAGCATATTGAAGTAATGTTCGACTTCCAAGATTCGTCAGAATGCTTTACCAATCAGCATATTGATGGTGGTATATGCTATTTCCGTTGGAATAAGGATTACGACGGAATGGTTGATTATTCATATAAGGATGCAAACGGCCAAATAAAACGTGAAAAACGTTTTTTGAAAGACAAGAATACAAAAATTGTCATTCGCGATACTCGGCGTATTTCTTTGATTAACAAGGTTTCTAAAGAAAAAACGTTTAGCGATATGGTGTCTTCGAGAAAACCTTTTGGTATTGGAACAGAATTATATAATAATCTTGAGCGGTGGGCTAAATACAAATCTGCTGACACAGAATTCAAGGACTCTATTTTTATTTGGGGTGTAAAGGGAATTAAAGGAGGTGCAAGAAGAGTAAATGGCTATTGGGAAAAGAACGTGGTGTCGAATCACGATGAGTGGATTGACAAGCATAAAATCTTGTTCTCAAAATCTTATTCTACCAATGCAACAGTACCGCCAGAACCTATTTTAGCGGGTCCAAATGTCATAGGAACGGAGACATTCCTTGTGATAGGTCCTTTTGAAACAGCCGAAGAAATGAACAATTGCAATAAGTACATTAGAACAAGGTTTTTTAGACTTTACCTATTCTTTGGAAAAGGAACAATGCAAGTTTCAAAGGAAGTTTTCCAATTTGTCCCCCTTCAAGATTTCACCGCGAAATCCGACATAGATTGGAGCAAATCGGTAGCGGAAATAGACAAGCAACTGTATAAGAAATATGGCCTGTCGGCGGAAGAGATTGCTTTTGTGGAGGGAATGATAAAAGAGATGGAATGATTAGGACAAAAGAGGACTAATGGGGTTGTTGTACGAAAAATGAAGTAATGAATAATCGTTGGGAATGTAAGACGGAAAAACGCGATTAAGGATTACGATTTTTTGTTGAGGGGACGGAGAAAGAGACGGAATGATATAATTGCATTCGCAAACGTGTAGGGGCGGAAGATTTTTCGCCCCTACATTTTTTTGTGAGAATTGTTAAAATGGAAAGTGTGGAGATTCACGGTCGTGCGTTTCTAACGTGGGGGTGTTTGGTGCGGTTATGGTGTTTCGGGGCGACCTGAAGGTCGCTTATCAGGACGGAAGATGCTGAAAATGAAATTTTCAGATAATGGACAAAGGAGGGTTGGGGCTGGTTTTGAGGTTTTGTGACCTGAAGGTCGCTTATCAGGACGGAAAGTGCTGAAAATGGAATTTTCAGATAATGGACAAAGGCGAGTTGGGGCTGGTTTTGAGGTTTTGCGACCTGAAGGTCGCTTATCAGGACGGAAGATGCTGAAAATGGAATTTTCAGATAATGGACAAAGGAGAGTTGGGCTGGTTTTGAGGTTTTGCGACCTGAAGGTCGCTCACGCGACGGAAATTTGTCTGTGAAAAAATTGTGTTTTCTGTGTAATCTGTGCGAAAAAAACACGCTAAAATCAGTCCAATTTGCGTCGTCTGCGTTCCGTTTAAACACCCCTTTCAATTATCAACAATCGCCCCGTTTTTCTGTTGATAAAAGTTGGTTTTTGGCGCTTGCCAAAGGCGGTCTTTTGGCTCAAAAAGAGTACTTTTAGGGACTTGAAAAATAAGAGGAAATTATCAAAAAGTTTAATATAAATGATTGACGGACAAAGAATTATCAAAATCAATATCGAAGAGGAGATGAAGTCTTCGTATATTGATTATTCAATGTCGGTGATTGTGGCACGCGCCCTTCCCGACGTGCGCGACGGCCTTAAACCTGTTCACCGTAGAGTGCTCTTCGGAATGAACGGATTGGGCAACACATCGAGCGCACCATATAAGAAATCGGCCAGAATTGTGGGTGAGGTGATGGGTAAGTTCCACCCGCACGGCGACTCATCAATATACGGCACGCTGGTGCGTATGGCACAGGACTGGGCAATGCGCTACACGCTTGTCGATGGCCACGGAAACTTCGGCTCAATTGATGGCGACAGCCCGGCGGCTATGCGTTACACCGAGGCGCGTATGTCGAAGATTGCCGAGGAGATTCTGGCCGACATCGACAAGGAAACGGTGGATATGACGATGAACTTCGACGAGACACTGCCGGAGCCCACCGTGATGCCGACCAAAATCCCGAACCTGCTGGTGAACGGCGCTTCGGGTATTGCTGTGGGTATGGCCACCAATATGCCTACTCACAACCTTGGCGAGGTGGTTGACGGCCTCTGCGCCACCATCGACAACCCCGAAATCACACTCGACGAGCTGCTGCACTACATCAAAGGCCCCGATTTCCCGACAGGCGGCATAATCTACGGCTTCCAGGGCATCCGCGACGCCTACGAGACGGGCCGCGGCCGCATTGTGCTCCGTGGCAAGGCCGAGATTGAGAGCGCCGAGAACGGAAAATCGCGCATTGTGATTACCGAGATTCCGTACAACGTGAACAAGGCCGAAATGATTAAGCACACGGCCGATTTGGTTAAGGAAGGCAAGATTGAAGGAATCACCAACCTGAACGACGAGTCGGACCGCGAGGGTATGCGTATTGTTTACGATTTGCGCAAAGATGTTGTTCCGTCGGTGGTGCTCAACAAGTTATACAAATTCACCGAGCTGCAGTCGTCGTTCAGCGTGAACAATGTGGCACTGGTTGACGGACGTCCTTATACGCTCACACTCAAAGAGTTGCTCACTCACTTCATCGACCATCGCCACGATGTGGTTACGCGCCGCACCAGGTTCGACCTGCGCAAGGCCGAGGAGCGCGCCCATATACTTGAGGGATTGATAATTGCAGTTGATAACATTGATGAGGTGATTGCCATCATCCGTGGGTCGAAAAGCCCCGATGAGGCTCGCAAGAGCTTGATGGAACGCTTCGCCTTGAGCGAGATACAGGCCAACGCCATTGTTGAGATGCGTCTGCGCCAGCTCACCGGACTGGAGCAAGAGAAACTGCGCGCCGAGTACGACAACCTCTGCAAACTCATTGAGCACTTGAAAGCATTGCTTGAGAGCCGCGAACTGCGTATGCAGCTTATCAAGGAGGAGCTTATCGCGATTAAGCAGAAATACGGCGACCCGCGCCGCACCGAGATTGTGCCCGACGAGGGCGAGTTCAACCCTGAGGATTTCTATGCCGACGAGGATGTCATCATCACCATTTCGCACCTTGGCTACATCAAGCGCACCGCGCTGAGCGAGTTCAAGACGCAAGGCCGCGGCGGCACCGGCTCAAAGGGTAGCAACACCCGCGACGAGGACTTTATCGAGCATATGTACAACGCCAATATGCACAGCACAATGCTCTTCTTTACAGAGATGGGCCGCTGCTTCTGGCTCAAGGTTTACGAGATTCCCGAAGGCACCCGCTCATCGAAGGGCCGCGCCATTCAGAACCTGCTGCAAATCGACCCGAACGACCGCGTGAAGGCATACATCAATGTGAAGACGCTCACCGACGCCGACTACATTGCCAACCATTATATTTTATTGGTGTCGAAGCAGGGCATTGTGAAGAAGACCACACTTGAGGCCTACTCGCACCCGCGCCAGATTGGTGTGAACGCCATCAACATCCGCGAAGACGACCAGCTGTTGGCCGCCGCGCTCACCGATGGCAAGAACGAGATTATTATTGGCGTGAAGAGCGGTAAGGCTATCCGCTTCAACGAGAGCGATATACGTCCGATGGGCCGCACCGCCACTGGAGTCAAGGGCGCAACACTTGAGAGCGGCGACGAGGTTGTCGGCGTTGTCAACATAGGAGAGGAGAAGCAGGATATTCTGGTTGTGTCTGAAAACGGCTTCGGCAAGCGCTCCGACCTCGATGACTACCGCATCACCCGCCGTGGCGCCAAGGGCGTGAAGACGCTCAACATCACCGACAAGACCGGCGATATGGTTGCCATTATGGGCGTGGTTGACGGCGAGGACCTGATGATTATCACCAAGAACGGTCTCACCATCCGCCAGACGGTTGACGAGCTGCGCGTGATGGGCCGCGCCACCCAGGGTGTCAAACTCATCCGTCTGCGCTCGAACGACGCCATTGCCGCTGTTGAGGTTGTTCCTCACCAAGACGAGGAGGAACCGCAGGCCGAGGGTACGGGAGCGGAGCCGACTGAAGGCGCTGCAGAAAGCGGTAAAGCCGATAATCAGGCCGATGAATAATATCGCCGAAAGGCACTAAATAAGCGGACAGGGCGACTTGTCCGCTTTTTTTTTGTTTTGGGTGATTTTGTTTCAATTGTATGCCTATATTTGTGGCATATAAGGACTAATTTAAACTTAAATATTTATGAAACGTTTAGGATTAATGTTTACACTGGTTGCCTTCAGTGCCACAGCAATGGCACAGGGAGCCAAAGTTACAAGTGCCGCCAGCAACATCAAATACGGTGAGTTGGCCAAGGCAAAAGACGCCATCGAAGAGGCTGTCGTTCACGAAAAGACCAAAGGTCAGGCTAAGGCCTGGATGGTCCGCGGTGATGTTTACAAAGCAATTGCCGAGTCGAAAGACCCAGCCAAAAAGGCCTTGTGCGCAACTCCGACCCGTGTCGCTCTTGATTCGTACAAAAAAGCCATCTCACTTGATGTGAAGGGCAGTCTGCGCAAGCAAATCAACACCCAGCTTCAGATGATGTCGTTTACGGTTGTTAACGCAGCCTACGAGTTCAACGATGCCAAAGACTATGTTAACTCACTCGACTGCTTCGAGCAATCGCTCGCAATCGACAGCATTACAGCGCCCGGCAGAATTGATTCGGCCATTGTTTACAACGCCGGCCTGATTGCCGACGAGGCAAAGAATTTCGACAAGGCTCGCTACTACTACAACAAATGCGTCGACATCCGCTACGGCGGCTCACCGGTGCTGGTTAAACTTGCCAACCTCGACAAGAACCAGGGCGACACCGCAGCCTATATGGCCACTTTGGAGCGCGGTATGAAGATTTACCCCGACGACTGCACCCCGCTGCTTGTTGAGCTTATCAACCACTATATCAATAACAATCAGTCGGATTTGGCTCTCGAATATCTTGCCAAAGCCATTGAGCAAGAGTCGGGCAACGCAACGTTCTTCTTCGCACAAGGCGCTTTGTATGACAAGATTGGCAACCCTGAGGAGGCAAAAAAATCGTATGACAAAGCTCTCGAAATCAACCCCGATTATTTTGACGCGTGGTTGAACCTTGGCGTTCAGGTTTACAACAAGGCTATTGAGATGGCCAAGGCCGCCAACGACATTCCGGCCAACAAGCCGAAAGAGTACGATGCAGCCATTGCAGCCGCTTTTGAGCAGATGAACCTTGCGATTCCTTATTTTGAGAAGGCTAACAGCATCAACCCAAATGATGTTTACACAATGCAGGCTCTTAAGGAGTGCTACTACAAGCTTCGTCAGACACATCCGGAGTACAACGACAAGTACAACGACATTAAGGCAAAACTTGATGCTGCCGACCAGAAGTAATATTGGTTGAATAAAATAACAGAAACAGCCGTTTCCAAATGAGGGAGCGGCTGTTTTTTGTTGGTGTGGATTAAAGATTTGTTGCTGATTTTGCAGGAAGAAACAAAGATTTATTCAACCTCATCGTCTAACGCCTCAATCAGAAAACTGACGGGGCGGAAACCGTCGTTGCACGAAATCATAGCGCTTTCTGGGTTCTTCATCCAGCCGTCGTAGAAGTTCGATGCGCCGTGCGCCAGAGCCAGAACAAAAGGAGAGAGGCTGTCCCACGCGCTCTGACAGAATCCGTCAGGCTTGTTCCAGCCGTCGGCTATAAAAACTTGTCCTTCTTGCATTTCGCAGGCGTGCTCAATCGGGTTCTCGTATTTCGCGGCCAAATCGGCGTAGAACGCTTTGCGCATCACGGTTATTCGGATTTTCTTCATAGGTGTTAGGTATTTGTGTGAAGTCCTTAGTCTTCTGTTTTCGATTCACCAGTTCACCGATTGTCCGATTCTCCTTTATTCCGTGCTTCCCCAAACGCCGCGGTACAGGTTGCAGCCGACAAAGTTCCCGGCCACAATGCTCACGTAGAAAATCAGCACATCGGCCCAATTGTCAATCAGAAACGATGCGGGAACGGTCATATAGTAGAAGGCGTCGGCAACGCAGTGCGGAAAGCCGCACATAATGAACAATGGCACACCGAAAAGCAGCGGCAGGTTCTTCTCTTTGCGGGCAAAGGTGACAGCCGTAGTCATTATGAATCCGCAGCCGATGGCCAGAATTCCGCCTTTGAGCGGACCGCAGTTGAGACGGCCTTCCAAAACTGATTGTGCGGTCTCTTGCAGCGGCATCGGACTGCATCGGGCAATCATCGCAACAGCCAGACAACCAATAAGATTGCCCAGAAGAATTAGAAAAAGTTGTCCAACTTCGCCCTTCACAATGAATCCGGCAGTGCCGGTGTAGAGTTTCAGTTTGTAGTGAACCACGGTGAGCAGGCCGAAGGCGAAAAGCACCGCCCCGACAATACTCTTTTCGGCCAGATAGCCAAAGCCCGCAATGCCAATGCAGACGCCGGCCAGAAAGGCCGACCGAAGAATTTTGAATGTGTCCATTCTTGCAGTTTCTAATTGATTAACAAAATGTTGCCGTTTGCGGACCAAGCCGCGCCAATCCGCTGTTCAAAAATAACTTTCGGATTTATGAAACCGTTGGTTATCTTTGGTAAGTTACACACAAATAAATAACAATATGACTCGTTCACGTTTGGTCTGCACCACGGTTGCGGCATTACTGACATTTGGCGCGCTTGCGCAATTTCCACAAAGAGAGCAACTTCCTGAAGGTTCGGCGGCTCTTGCAACAAACATCAACCGTAACTCTTATCCGCGGATTTTGCAAGACAATAGTCTGATGTTCAGACTGATGGCGCCAGATGCCAAATTGGTTCAGGTTGACATTTGCGGCAAAAAGTACGATATGACCCGCAACGACCGCGGCCAATGGTCGGTTACAATTCCGGCGCAAGTGCCAGGTTTTCACTATTATTCATTGGTTGTTGACGGCGTTTCGGTGAACGACCCCGCAAGCGAAGTATTCTACGGCTGCGGCCGAATGATGAGCGGCATCGATATTCCCGAATCGGGAACCGAATTGTTTGAAGTTCAAGATGTTCCCCACGGCGAAGTTCGCCAGACAAACTATTTCTCGAAGGTTGACAACGAGTGGCGGCCGCTATTTGTTTACACGCCAGCCGGTTACAACGAGAGCAAAGACCGTTATCCAGTGGTTTACATTCAGCACGGTGGCGGCGAAGACCATCGCGGTTGGGTGCAGCAGGGACGTATGGCCAACATTCTCGATAATCTGATTGCCGCCGGCAAGGCCGTGCCAATGATTGTGGTGAGCGCCAACAGCAACATTCAGAAGCGCGGCACTGGCGGTCCGGCATATTCAGCACAGGGTATGCAGCCGTTCCGCACCGAGATGGTTGAGAACATTGTGCCGTTCGTCGATAAGAACTACCGAACCAAAGCCGAGCCGCGATTCCGCGCAATGTGCGGCCTGTCGATGGGTGGTGGGCAGTCGTTCTACGTTGGGCTGCTTTCGCCCGATGTGTTTTCCAACATTGGAATTTTCTCGACGGGAATGTTTGGCGGAATTTCGGGCGCTGCCAATTTCGACCTTGAGAAGGAGTGTCCCGGAATCCTTTCCGACACAAAGACTTTCAACAGCAAGCACGATGTTTTCTACATCAGTTGCGGCGAGCAGGACCCACGAATTGAGTACAACAAGGCTATTGCCGAGAAAATGCGGCAAGCAGGTGTGAATGTGCAGTTTAACTCGTTTGCGGGCGACCACGAATGGCAGCCGTGGCGTAAATCACTTGCCGACTTCGCGCAGAAACTGTTCAAGTAGGCAAGTACAATTCTGACTCAATTTAACACCAAATAAAAAGCCCTCGGCGCATTGCCGAAGGCTTTTTTTATATCCGTTATTCAGGATTCAATCCTTCACTTATTTGAACAATTCTTTCACTGTCAGTTCAAGATAATCGCGGCAGTTCATCCAAGTGTGGCCGCCACCCGGATTGTAGAATGTGTGAGTTAATCCGTTGTCGGTAAGGTATTTGTCCAAGCCAAGCGAAACTTGGATTAAGAAATCTTCCTTGCCGGTGCCGAGGAACATAAATTTCAGTTTGCTCTTAAGGTCGGCAATGGGGGCGTAGGTGCCGTTCTGGAAGTTGGTCTCATACTCGTTGCCGAAGATTGCTGGGGCAAAAGCGGCCACATAGTGGAACATATCGGGGTTGCCGAGGCCTGTTGCCAAAGTTTGACGGCCGCCGAGCGAGAAGCCTGCAATGGCGCGGTTGTCGGCATCAGCCAAAACATTGTAATTCTTCTCGATATACGGCACAACCTCTTTGGTGATTTCGTCAACAATGCGTTTGGTGTCCATTGCGTCGTAACGCTCAGCCTTGCCTTGCAGAATCATCTCGGGATAGGGGTTTGCGTACGGCATCACCACAATCATACGTTTGGCCAGACCTTGTGCAATCAGGTTGTCGAGGATTGTGTTGGCGTGTCCCACTTTGAACCAAGTCTCGTAAGTGTCAGTCATTCCGTGAATTAGGTAGAGCACGGGAAGCTTCTCACTACCATCGGGTTTGTAGCCTTCGGGTGTGTAAACGCACATTGGGCGGTCAATGCCGAGAGTGTTGGAGTGGTAGAAGCGATATGCCACAGTGCCGTGCGGAACTTTCTGAATATCCTGCATTCCAGGCTCTTTGCCGCGAATATCGACAAGGCTGCCTTTGAATCCCTCGTTGGGGAAAATGTCCATATTGTTCGGGTCGCAGATAGCGGTGCCATCAACAATAAAGTTGTAAGGGTAAATGTCGGGACGGTCGGTGGCAATGGTAATGCTCCAAACGCCATCGGCATCTTTAGTCATAGTTTTCTGTCCGCCAAACAGTTGGTTGAGGTCGAGTTTCACGTCTTTGGCGTTTTCGGCCTTAATG
>JAEEGK010005876.1_pt1 | contig 29646 bp, 24 predicted proteins | sample 8958771 | NCBI WGS metagenome assembly JAEEGK01 (sample SAMN16246547, study PRJNA631951) | gut metagenome | biome: gut microbiome; feature: rumen; material: SC-attached | host: Bos | place: Iran: Karaj | collected 2018-10 | reverse complement strand
CTTTCCACAAATCAGGTCTCATGTTAGTCACAGCACCAACGAGCAAACCGCCAGCGCTACCGCCCATGGCAAACATTTTTTGCGGTGAGGTGTAACCGTTATTAATAAGGTATTCGGCACAGGCAATGAAATCGAGGAAGGTGTTCTTCTTGTTCAGCATCTTGCCGTCGTCGTACCACTGCCGGCCCATCTCCTCACCGCCACGAATGTGGGCGATAGCCCAGATGAAGCCCCGATTCAAGAGGCTGAGGCGTGCCACGGAGAAATAGGCGTCCATACTGGAACCGTAGGAACCATAACCGTAAAGGACAAGTGGACGGTCAAGGGTCCCTGAGCCAGTCGAAGGGCCCGACACAATTACAGACGGCGTTTGACTACGTCGAATCTCGATTTCGACAGGCTCAACGGCCTTAGCTTTTTTATACACAATCGATATAGGCACCAGCACACCGTCATGTGAAGGCACCATCAAACGCTCAGTGACATAATCTTCTGGATTATAGCCACCTACAATTTCCTGCCGTTTGAGCAGTTTCTTAGTGCGTTTCTCCATATCCCATTCGTAGACCGACGAAGGTGTGGTCATGGAATTGTAGGCATAACGCAAGGTGACGGCTTCAAAGTCGGGATTGGCACCCACACCAGCGGTATAAGCAGGCTCACCGAAGTCGAGATAATAATCGGTGCCGCCATCCCAAGTCCGTATCCTGATGTTGACTAAGCCATTCTCACGTTCCTCTATGACAAAGAACTTGCTGAAGATGGTGAAACTCTCAATCATCACCTTCTCTCGATGGGCGATGACCTCCGTCCAATGTGTCATTTCCGTTTGGCCGATTGGTGTCCGCATAATCTTGTAGTTTTTCGCACCGTCAGCATTGGTCTGGATATAGAAATGCTCACCATAATGGTCGATGCCGTACAGCATATCGGGTTGGCGTTGCTGGAATATACGAAACATTCCTTCAGGTTGATTGCTTTCAAGAATGCGGCATTCCGACGACAGCGTTGACTCCGAGTTGATGATCAAGTATTTTCTTGATTTCGTCTTGCTGATGTAACACACAAAAGTCTCATCGGTCTCTTCATAAACCAGCACGTCATCGGCGGCAGACGTTCCCAAACGGTGTCGCATGATTTTGCAAGGTCGCAAAGTCTCATCCTTCACGCCATAGAAAAATGTCTTGTTGTCGCTGGCCCAGACCACATTACCCGATGTACCAGGAATAGGCTCACCGACCAATTCACCTGTCTCCAAGTTTTTTACATAAACGGTATAGATACGACGACTCACGGTATCAACAGAGTAAGCCAACAACTTATCGTCCTCACTGAGACTGAGCTCACCTATTTCGAAGAAAGCGTGGCCTTCTGCCAGCACATTGCCATCAAGCAAAACCTCCTCAGGCGCTTCAAGACTTTGATACTTGCGGCAGAAGATGGGGTACTCCTTCCCCTCCTCGTAACGCGTATAGTGGTAATAGTCACGGATCTTGACGGGCACCGAGTTGTCATCCTGCTTAATGCGTCCCTTGATTTCCTTAAAAAGCTGTTCCTGAAGGGGTTCAGTATGCTTTAGGCAGGCCTCAGCATATTGGTTCTCTGCTTCAAGGTAGGCAATCACCTCGGGATTCTCGCGCTCATTGAGCCAATAATAATTGTCAATTCGGGTATGGCCATGCATCGTCATCTCATGGGGACGGATGGCGGCCTTAGGGGGAATAAAAGCGTTTTTCATTACCTAATCACATCAGAATGAGAATGTCAAGCCAAAGGTGGGAAGGATAGGCAGCTGGCGCGCTATATCGCTGGTGACCAGGTTGACATAGAACACATTATTGCGGTTGTATACATTAGTCACACTGAGGTCTGCCTCTAACATAATGTTCTCTGTGAAATAGAACTTGCGCTTCACATCAAGGTCAAAACGATGGTAGGTAGGCAGGCGGCCCGCGTTGAGGTCACCATAAAGCACGCCAAGTTCACCATTGGTAGTGGTGTAGTCAAAGTTGATGCCATCTTGGAAGGAATAGTACTCGTAGAAGCCTTGCACTTGCGTGAACGGGAAGCCCGTACCGAAGTTCCAACGGCCACTAAACTCCCACTGGCGCTTCGAGCCTGCGGTGTAGGTCAAAATGACATTGATGTTGTGACGACGATCAAAGTGTGGTGCATACTGAAACAGTTCGACACCATCCTCCACGGCTTTTTCGTATTCCCTTGTCACAAAGCCCAAGGCATAAACTGTCCAAAGATACCAATGCTGATCCTCATATTTCAGTGACACATCAAAGCCGTAGGCATCGCCTGTCTCCTTGGTGAAGTCTTTTTTCAGCAAGTCGGGGATCTGCGCATTTTCAGGAGTGTCAGGATAAAGCTTATTGCGGTTGATATTGGTCAGCTGCACAAAGTCCTTCCAATAGCCTTCGATATTCAGTGTGGCATTACGTGACAGGTCGAACTCGCCACCCAATATGAAATGATTAGCCTTTTGCAGGTTGCTCTTGATTCCCTCTCCATTGTAGGTCTCAGGCAGATTGTCGATACCTGAAAGGAAGCCGTAGAACAGATTGACCACATCGCGGTCGCTAGTGGCCGCCACGAAATTCTGCGAATACATACCTGCTGCAGCCTTCAAGCGCAGACGGTCGGTGGCATTATACTTCAAGGCGAGACGCGGCTCAGGCGAAAGCTCGGAAAGCGAAGCATAGAACTGCAAACGGAAACTCGGTTCCAACAAAAACTTACCCAACACAGCTTTGTATTTGGCGTATGCACCAATTTCAGTAGAGTTCAACTTGGCACCTATCCTATTGTGTCCATAAACGCTATAGGTTTGGTAATCCGTCGTATAGCCCAACATTTCGACACCATATTTCAAGGTATTCTTGCCCATAAACTGACTGAAGTCGAAGCCCATATTGAAGCCATTGATGTTGCTGTAACGGTCGGGGTTGTCAGCCTCAATCATACGGGAGGTGTAACTTGAATATGCCACGGTACCTTCAATCATCACAGGAGCTTTGCCTGGAATCACGAGGAAGTTCGTGCCCGCGCCATACGAATTCCAACCGAAATCAGAGAGCGACATATAGTTGTTCACCTGGTCGTTGAACGAGAAACCAAAGAAATTGATTTTACTACCGTTAGGCGCATTAAGAGAGACCTTGCCATAAAAGTCCTGATAGTTGAAAGGCAGGCCTGTTTCAGAAGCATAAGGATAGAGGAACTTACTCGACTGTTCCAGATAGGAATTCTTTGCAGAAAGGATAAAGGAAATCGTTGCTTCGTCGGGGGTCTTGGCCTTCTTCAGCGGGCCCTCAATCATCACTTTGGCGCCGAAGCAGTTGGCACCCAACTTACCAGAGAGGCGTTTCTTGTTGCCGTCGCGCGTAGAGATGTCCATAATGGAAGAAATGCGACCGCTATACTCGGCGCCAAAACCACCCGTGTAAACGTCAGCGTTGCGGATAATATCGGTATCGAACACCGAGAACAAGCCTATAGAGTGGAAGGGGTTGTAGACCACCATGCCATCGAGCAGCACCTTGTTTTGGATGGGCGAACCACCACGGATATAGAGCTGTCCGCCTTGGTCGCCAGTGAAAATGACACCTGGCACCACCTGAAGGTATTGGGCGAAGTCAGCCTGACCACCTATGCTTGGAATCTTCGTGATGGTCTTAGGCGTGACGGTGATGACTGAGGTCTTTGTCTCCGTGCGAGCCTCAATCTTATCAGCGGTGATGGTGACCGTTTCCAATTTTTGGCTGGTCTCCTTCATATAATATTTACGGTTGATGCTCTGACCTTTCGACAGGTTGAACGTCTCGCGGATAGTATCGTAACCCACGCTTGTAATTAATAAGGTATAGCGCCCATCAGGAATGCGGTTGATGTTGAAATAGCCGTTTTCGTTGGTCGAGCCGCCAAAAGTGGTACCCCTCAGATAAACGTTGGTGAACATCATGGGTTCACCTGTCGACTCCTCGTATACAAAGCCTTTGATACTGTTATCATCTTGGCCGAAGGCTGCAAAACCTGAAAAAAAGAATAGTGCTGTGAGAATCAAACTCTTAAGATAGCGGTTAGTCATAGTAAAAAAGATTATTTGTATGATATCCAATTAAACAATTTGCAAAGTAAATAAATTTATTTGAAAAACTGACTAAAAAAAAGAAAAAATCGCCAAAAATTCCAATTCAAACTGGATATCGGTGTTTTAAAACCAAAAAGGGCGATGTCAGTTGACACCACCCTTTTTTTCTTGTCATAGAAGGCTTCACTTCTTCACGACGAACTTTTCCGTCTTAACGGCGCAATCGTTCACAAACAATTTGCAGAAATAAATACCCTCTTTAAGATCCAATACTGAGATGGAGACACGACCTTGCAAGCCATTCACCTTCTGGCTCTTCACTTCCTGACCCAACAGGTTGTACACGGAAACTGAGACTTGGTTGCCTGCAGAAACCTCGTAATTGAAATGCACGTCTGACGAAGCCGGATTAGGATAGGCGTGACCCATATCCGCAAAAGCCTTCTCGCCGACATTCTCACCGCTATTGAAGACGATGACAATGGAAATGCGTGTGCCGTCCACTCTTGGATCATAGGCATAATACCTGATTGATGTGGAAGTCGTGGTTTCCATTGGCAAATAATGGAATGCAAGCATACCTTCGCCTGTAAGTTCACCAGCAGCAACTGTCACTGGTTGGCTGATAGAAACCCCGGGAGAGAAGCAAAGACCCCAGCAGAAATAGTTCGAGCTACCCTCAGAAACAGAAATCTCTTCCCTTTCAAGGACAACATCCATATTATTGCCTGTAAGGTTCCTGATTTGCATATCTTGAATAAACTCGCCAAAGTCTTCAAGATAATTGAAACAGAAGACAGTCTCATCATTGGCATAGACATGACCATCATATTCAAACTGTAGCGACTGCGCTGAAGCCCAACCCATTACAGCAAGAAACAATAAAGTAAAAATAGATCTTTTAACCATTGTGTATGTTTTTTGTTTGTATTCCATTTTCAACTTGCAAAAATGCGAAACTTTTCCCAATCTTGCAACAAAAATATTGCCATTTTTTGAAAATTATCTACTTTTGTGCTGAAAATCATCTAATACTTACACAAATGAATAAGATTACTGTCTTTTTTGCATCCCTATTGATGCTGTTTTCCTTGAAAACCAATGCTCAAAACGAGCGTATGTTATTACTTGAAAGCTTCACCAACACTGGCTGTGGCCCATGTGCAATGTACAATCCTGGTATGGATGCCATCATCGCCAACAATCCTGACAAGGTTGTGGCTATCAAGTACCATGTGAACTGGCCGTCAAGCACAGATCCGATGTACTTGCACAATCCTGTTGACAATGGAACCCGTACTAGTTTTTATGGCGTAAATAGCGTGCCTCACGTTGTCGTTGACGGCAACCGTTTTTCTGGCAACTCGGGCAATATCACCCAAGGCATCATTAATCAGCTTTCAGTCATCGAATCGCCCTTACAGTTACGCCTTTCATGCGAATTGAACGAAACACAAACCGCCATTTCCGTTCATGTGATGGGTCGCGTTTCAACTGATATCACGGGCAGCTCGAAATTATACATTGGCGTTATCGAGAAAGAGATACATTTCAATTCTGCCCCTGGCTCCAATGGTGAAAAAGACTTCTACCAAGTGATGAAGAAACTTTTGCCCAACTCATCCGGTGTATTACTTGGGAGTTTAGCCGCCGATGATTACTTCGCTTATAGTTTCACATGGGAGTTAGCCAATGTTTATGACATAAATCAGTTGGATGCCATTGCATGGGTCCAAAACCAAAACACGAAAGAAGTCTATCAAGCCTGCAAATCGAGCCTCAATGCCGATCCTTTCTTCACCAACGATGCTTCCGTGAACGACATCACCAACGTCAAAGGAATGAATTGCAGCGGCATAGCTAACCCACGGGTTCTGCTGAGCAACTACGGCAGCAACACCTTGTCCTCCGCCGAACTCGAGGTGCTCGTGAACGGGGAATCGCTGAAGACCATCGACTGGACAGGCAATTTAGCCACTTTCGGTGCCGAAACCGTTGACTTGGGAGAAATCACCTTCCCTGTCGAAGAAGAGAACATGCTTGAGGTAAGAATCAACAAAATCAACGGCGGGGACGACGATGCTCCCAGCAACAACATCGCGTCTTTCAACATCAATGGCACCCCAGATATTGCAGGAAAGCAGCTGAAGCTCACTATCCGTACCGACTCCAACCCTGAAGAGACTACTTGGAAGGTGACTAACCTTGGCACTGGAGAAGTCGTTCTTGAAGGCGGCCCTTACGAAACGCCAAACCACACCTATAACGAGACCCTCGAGATTACAGGTGACGGTTGCTACGACTTCACCATCTTCGATGCAGGCGGCGACGGTTTGACGGGCAGCGGCATCTACGGCCTAAAAGCTGGCAACGCCAATTTGTTCTCAGGAAGACTGTTTGGCAACAGCGAAAGCAACGAGTTTTCCTACGAGGTAAACGTCGATGTGGAAGAAAACCTCAACCGCAGCACAAGCATTTACCCCAATCCTACATCAGGCCTGGTAAACATCACCAGCGAAGGCGAACAAAGCGTCATTATCTATAATGTGGTCGGTCAACGAATCTTCGAAGGCTACTGCGATGGCGAACTGCAAATCGACATGAAGCGTTTTGGCGCTGGCATCTACGCAGTCAAAGTAGGCAACGAGACACAGAGAATCGTGGTGAAGTGATGCTCCATTACCATCATTTCGAACAAATCGACTCCACCAATGCCTTCCTGCAAAGGAAACAATCGAGATGCGACATCCGCAACTGGGTGATCAGCGCCGACGAGCAGACGGCAGGCAAAGGCATGGGTAGCAACAGCTGGGAAAGTGAGGTTGGAAAGAACCTCACTTTCTCTTTGGCTTTGGACATGGGCTTTTTGCCCGCCGAGCGACAATTCCTGCTTTCAGAGGCTGTGCCGTTGGGCATTGTCGAGGTGTTGGATAAACTGTTGCCAACAGAAAAACTCAGCATCAAATGGCCCAACGACATCTATTATGGGAACCGCAAATTAGCTGGCATCCTCATCAACAGTACCATCAAAGCCAATATGATGGACATTTCTATCATCGGTATTGGACTCAATGTCAACCAAATGCACTTTCAAGATTGGCCGACACACCCGATATCGATGAAAATGATTACAGGCAAGAATTATGAATTGCGGCCGCTTTTAGAGCAACTAGCAGAACATATAATAATAAATGTGGAGCAACTGAAAGCCGACCCGATGACTATTGAACAGGATTATTTGAAAAGGTTATTCCGTTACCGCACTTGGGCAGATTATGAAGTGGGCGGTAAGGTCTTGCGGCTGTTTATGACGGGGATAGACCCGTTTGGGCGGCTGCAACTTGTTGATGAGCAACAAACTTCATATACATTTGATATTAAAGAGATAAAGTTCGTGTTGTAAAGTGATTGCGTCAAAGCAATACACAGCCACAATAAAACAGATAAGCCGGCAGCAATGTCGGCTTTTCTATTTCATCAAGATTTATGTCAGATTTGTTTCCTTAACTCCACCTATCGCTCCAGGCCTGCTGGTCTTGGCGCCATTCCTTCAAGGACTGCACATCCTCTTCGGAGATGTATTTCTCTTCCACAGCCTTGTAAATCAACGTCTCGTAGTTCGACAAAGTAACCAACTGGCAGTTCTTCGCTTCGAAGTTTTGCTTGGCGAGTTCCATCTGGTAGGTGAAAATGGCCACCATGCCCTTCACCTCAGCACCAGCCTCTCGCAGAGCATCGACCGCCATGAGACTCGATTTGCCTGTGGAAACCAAGTCCTCAATGACCACCACCGACTGACCTGCATTGATGACACCTTCAATCTGGTTCTGCATGCCGTGCGACTTCTTCTCGGAGCGCACATACACAAACGGAAGACCCAGTTCTTGAGCCACCAAGGCACCTTGGGCGATGCCGCCTGTGGCCACTCCGGCAATCACATCCGGTTTGCCGTAGTTTTGCATGATTTTCTCCACAAACTGCTGGCGGATATAGGTCCTCACAGCAGGATAGGAAAGCGTGACGCGATTGTCACAATAAATGGGGCTTTTCAAACCTGATGCCCAGGTAAAAGGTGCTTTTGGGCTGAGTTTCACGGCTCTAATCTGAAGCAGGTGTTGAGCCAAAGTCAATGCTGAATCGTCGTATTTCATAGTTGTTGAACTTTGTCGAAACTTATTTTGTATCTTTGTCGCTCGAAAGCGATAAATAGACTGCAAATGTACAAGATTTTTCATGAAAACAAAGCCTTGATTTTTCCAAAAATTGAAGGCATTTCCTTAAGACCAGACGCAACGCTCCAAGAATCTGACAGATACGACGCCGAACTATTGTGCGATTTTTTTCCAGAATGGCTCGATGACCGCGACCCAGGCGATACATTCATCCACGAAGTGGGTGAAAACGCCGTCGCCGCAGCTCTCAAAGAGACCTTCAGGATGGCTCCTGCGGCGGGTGGTATCGTGGTCGTTGATGGCAAGTTTGTCAGCATCGTACGCAAAGGCATCCCCGACTTGCCCAAGGGTCATATTGAAAAAGGAGAGGAGCCTGAAGCGGCCGCCATGCGCGAGGTGGAAGAAGAGACGGGCATCGGCAAATTACACATCATCAATGAGTTGCCATCCACTTGGCACTGCTACTTAGAGCACGACGAATGGACGCTGAAACGCACCTATTGGTACCTGATGGAGAGCGGAGAAACCATCCAGCCCAAGCCACAGACTGAGGAAGGCATCACCGAGATAAAACTGATTGGAAATGAAGAGATTGAGGATTTCTTGAAAAATACTTACCGTTCAACCAGTGAAATATTAGGCGAAGATTTGCGTCATGTCGTGATGAAATGATACTTTTGCAGCCTGAAAAGAAACACGAGTCTACGAGACTTCAGGACACGAGTTTTTAATCCCCCCAGCCCCCTTTCAAGGGGGAGAAGGTCACGCGTCCCGAACTCTCGAAGTCAAAAAGAACAACCAATGAAAAGAATAGCCGTATTCCCCGGTTCCTTCGACCCCATCACCTTGGGTCACCGTTCCATAGTTTTGAGGGCCCTCCCCATGTTCGACAAAATCTATGTCGCCGTCGGCATCAATATGGAAAAGCGTTCCACCTTTGAGCTGCAAGACCGCATTGCCTGGTGCAAGGCCGTCTTTGCCGACTACCCCAATGTGAAAGTGGAAAGCTACGAAGGCCTCACCGCCGACTTCTGCAAGAAAGTGGGCGCCAACACTATCATCCGTGGCCTGCGTTGCGGCAGCGACTTCGAATACGAGAACATGATTGGGCACGCCAACAAGCGCCTGCATCCCGAGCTGGAGACCATCTTCCTCCTCACCGAGAGCGAGTTGGTGGGCGTTTCGTCGAGCGTCGTCCGTGACATCTACAAGAATGGTGGCGACACCTCCAAGTTCCTACCCGTGGAGGTGAAGTTGCCCGAACGATAAGAGTGTTTTCTCTTTGGCACATCCCTACGGGATGGATGGGGGTATTCAATCTTTGAAATTCAACCGAACGCTTTTCCCTACGGGAAAGAATTAGCATCCCTTAGGGATGATTCGTTCGGTAAAACTAAAAAAGCCAAAGTCTTCACGCATCCCGTAGGGATGTACCAGATGGAGCAAACAATAAATAAAGCCCAGTATCGTTAAGCAAACATGAGACGAAAGATTATCGCTTTACTGTTCATTCTCTTAAGCTTCATGGCAAGCGCGCAAAGCGTGACTATTACCGGCCGAAGCAACAAGTCCAACACCTTAATTAGGCTCTTTGCCTACGAAGACCTCGTCAACGAAACGGGTACTTTACTTGACCAGGGACAAACTGATGCCCAAGGCCATTTCATCCTTGAGGGTACGGTAAAACAAATCATGCCGACTCGTATTTTCGTCGGGCTTGAATCTGTCGATCTCATCCTCACCCCTAATGCCACATACGACATCGAAATCATCGTACCCGAGAAGAAAGACAATGTCTCCTATTTTGAAAAAGAGATGCCCACCATCCGGGTGAAGCGCGCCACCGACAAGGGCATCTACCGACAAGTCATCTACTCCGAGGAGATCATCAACGCATACATGACAGAGCATTTCAACCAGATTTACCGTGGCCGTCAGTTGCGATACATCGACTCTATCCAAAACGCCATCAGCCGTGAGGTGCCCGACATCAAGTCGGACTATGTGAAGAACCACAACCGCTACAAGATTGCCGCCATCAAACTGGGCATCAGCACCGACGGTGGCAAGAAAATCATCAAAGACTATTACGATGGGCAACCCGTGCTTTACTCCCAAAGCGCCTATATCGATCTCTTCAAGGAGTTGTTTGACGGCTATTTCAACAGTGCGGCATACGACAGCCACCTGGTTAACGACGCATTCGCCCAAGGTCCTGCCGCCCTCAAAAAATATCTCAACACCGACCCACTGATGGAAAACAACCCGCAACTTGCAGAGCTTATCACTATCTATAATTTGCAAAAACTCTGCTACGGCGAGCGTGGCACAAGTCGTTTGGCCAAAGACCATCTCAATCAACTTAAGTCTCAGTCGAAATACCCTGAGCATAAGACCATCATCAGCGATTTCTTCGAGAAATACAATCGCCTTGCCCCTGGTTCGGCAGCCACTGATTTCACATTAAAAGACCACAACGGCAACGAAGCAAGCCTTTCGGATTATAAAGATTGTTTGGTGTTATTGCAATTTGTTGACGGACAATCGCCCGTCAGCGAACATCAATTCTCTGAACTAAGTGCCCTCCACAACCAATGGCAGGACACAGTGCAAATCCTCACTATAGCTACCCATGACAAGATGGCGCTTTACAAGCAACAGTTTGAAGAGAAGCACCAAGACTGGCCCCTCCTCGACCTCGGCGACAACATCCTCCTTTTGGAAGCCTACAATGTACGTACTTTCCCCGAGTATATACTCATCACAAAGGGCTGCAAAATCGGTGAGGCACCAGCACCTTCGCCTGAGCGGTATTTGGAAGAAAGGGTGAGACGGTTGTATGGAAAATAGGCGAGGTCACTACAGTGTCTACAACGCTGGAATCGTTGCCTCCTATGCAAACGTAATCAACAGATTGGCCAAAAAATTCCATACCGCCGCCACACCTATGGCAAAGCACTTGCTCAAATAAAAGTGCCATCCAAGTTTTTCCGTCAGTAAATACAAAACCAACGTATTGATTCCCAATCCGACCAAAGAAACTGCTATGAACGTGAAATATTCTGACCAAACCAGTGGGCTTTGGCTTTCATAGGTCCAGTATTTGTTCAGAAAAAAGCATAGGGTTGCCGCAAACGTAAAACCGATGGCATTGCTCACAAACTTATTGACTTTCAAGATTTCCTTGAAAAGATAAGTCACTCCGAAATCGACGACAGCACCCAACAAGCCCGTCACGGAAAACCGAAGCACTTTCCCTATCAGATTGCCATCCATTGCCTTTGTTCAAAATTTCAGCAAAAATAAGGTTTATTTTGACAAATGCCGTATTTTTGCCCTCGTAAACCAGCAATTCGCCGAGAAATGAACGACCCAACAAAACCAAAACGCATCGCCGTCCTGATTCCCTGCTACAACGAGGCACAGACCATCGGTAAGGTGGTGTCCGACTTCAAAGCTGCCCTTCCTGAAGCTGTCATCTACGTTTACGACAACAACTCGACCGACGACACTGCACAAAGAGCAATCGAAGCTGGTGCTGTGGTCAGGAAAGAGTCGCTACAAGGTAAGGGTAATGTGGTAAGGCGCATGTTCCGCGAAATTGACGCTGATTGCTACCTTATGGCGGATGGTGATGGCACTTATCCTGCCCAAGCTGCTGCAGAAATGGTCAAACCCGTGTTGGAATCTGATGCCGATATGGTTATCGGCGACCGACTTTCGACTACCTATTTCTCCGAGAACAAACGTCCGCTTCACAACGTTGGAAACAAATTGGTACGCAATCTCATCAATCGCCTTTGGAATGTGGACATCCACGACATCATGACTGGCTACCGTGCCTTCAGCCGCAAGTTCGTCAAACTATTTCCCGTTATGTCAGAAGGCTTTGAAATCGAGACCGAAATGACCATCCATGCATTAGACAAACGTTTCAACATCGTGGAAAAGCCCATAGAATACAGCGATCGGAAAGAAGGAAATTCCAAGCTTAACACCGTAAAGGATGGCTTAAAAATACTGAAAATCATCTTTTCCTTGTTCAAAAACTACCGCCCTATGCTGTTTTTCGGCACCTTGGCTGCGATACTTTTAATAGTGGCGATTGGTCTATTCATTCCTGTGCTGAACGAATACCTGAAAATAGGCCTCGTACCCCGGTTCCCCACACTGATTACTTCGGGATTTTTGGCTTTGGCTGGACTGCTGTCTTTTTTCACGGGCCTTTGCTTGGATGTCATCATTAGCCACAACCGGAAAGCCTTTGAACTTCAACTGATTGCGTTTGAAAATGAATAAGTTCATCCATTTTTGTAAGACTTTTGCCATCCTCATAGCGGCTTACTTCGCTTTTGCCGTCCTGTCGTGCTTGCTTCCCGACAAAAATATCAAAGCGCACATTGCCGAATCCGCCCCAAAAATGGTTGAAGAAGGTTTGTATCCTCAAGCCATCATCCGTGTGGAGCAATGTCAGATGGACAACTTCACCGATGCGCTCATCATGAACCAGATATATAACATCGACCGCAAGTATCCCGTAAAATCTGCCATGAAGATGATACGCAGCAGTGAGAAAGGTTGCGACTGGGACCAGCCAGGACTCCTGCTTCGAAAAGTGAATGGCGAAACGCTTGAAGAGCAGCACTATGCACGCTATTGGCATGGCAACACCTTCCTTTTCCGTCCTCTATTTATAATAATGGACTTCTTGACTATAAGACATATTTTATTCATTTCCAGTTCTTTACTTATCCTATTGCTGCTTTGTGCCTATTACCCCAAGGCTGGCCTGATGAAAACCGTAGTTTTGGCATTGGGTTTCTTGCTGACTTACGGTTTCGTGATGCAATTCTCAATGCAGTTTTTTCCCATTTTGGCGCTTACCGTCATTGGCAGTTTACTTGTTGTAAAGCACACGCAATCAGCCAATTTCAGATTACTATTTTTCATCATCGGTTCCCTAACCTGTTATTTCGACTTGCTCACCACACCCTTACTGACTTTGGGCATCCCTTTGGCCGTTTTGCTCTCACTGAAGCACAACGATGAGTTTAAACTCAAAGACAACCTACTTGAAATCAGTAAACTGATCTTACTTTGGGGGCTTGGTTTCGCCCTTACTTTTGGGACAAAATGGGCTTTGGCAAGCCTGATTTTGGGACAAAACATCTTCGTCGATGCCTATGAGGTAAGCCTTTACCGGATGGAAGCCGAGGAATTCACCCGTTGGGATGCCGTGACGACAAACTTTAACATGCTCAACCTTGGGATGATTGGCATTGCGGCTGTGGTTTTGCTTCTATTCATCATCATCAAAAGATTGAAAATCAACTATAAAAAAGTAATTTTGTTTTTGATTATCGGTCTGATGCCCTACGTTTGGTACCTCCTTTTGGCCAACCACAGCTATGTGCATTGGTGGTTCACCTACCGACTACAATCCATCACGGTGGTTTGTCTGCTGTTTATGTTTTGTGACGGAAGTTCCGCGATGAAAGACGGAAAACGTCCCCTTTTTACCACTTAAAATCGTGGAATAACTCCCCTTTTTAGGCCAAATTTTTCGGAAAAAAACGGGATTTTTCACACGACGATTTGAACTACTATCACTATAGTGCCATGCATAATAGTTACTTTCCTCTGCCTTTTTGACACATTTTTCCGACAATTCACGGAAAAACACTACCTTTGCACGAATTTTGCGAAAACCGCAAACTATATAATTGTCAATTATCAATTCTAAATTATCAATTACACATAAATGGGATTTCTAAAGAAACTCTTCGGCGACAAGGCCTCACGCGACAACAAGGCCCTGCAGCCCATACTCGAAAAGACCCTCAAGGCTTACGAACAAATCGAGAAACTCGACATCGACAGCCTGAGACATAAAACCGTAGAATTCAAGGAATACATCAAGAACAAGACCGCTGCCGAAGTGGCCGAAATCGCCGAGCTGAAAGCTAAGGCCGAAGCCAACTTCGACATGGATCCCGACGAGAAGGAGAAGCTATACAACCAAATCGACAAGCTTGAAAAACAAGAGCTTGACCATATCGAGGAGGCCCTGAACGAGATTCTTCCCGAGGCATTCTCAGTGGTAAAAGCCGCTGCCAAGTATTTCTGCGAACATGAGACCGTGGTGGTGACCGCCACCGACCTCGACCGCGAACTGGCCGCCAAATATGATCACGTCACCATTGAAGGCGACAAGGCCTACTACAAGAACAGCTGGATGGCCGGCGGCAATATGGTGACGTGGGACATGGTACACTACAACTGCCAGATCATTGGCGGTATCGTGCTGCACCAAGGCAAGATCGCTGAGATGGCCACTGGTGAAGGTAAGACCCTCGTGGCTACCTTGCCCGTCTATCTGAATGCCTTGGCAGGCAAAGGCGTGCATGTGGTCACTGTGAACGATTACCTGGCCAAACGTGACTCCGAGTGGATGGGCGCAATGTACGAGTTCCTCGGTCTGACCGTGGACTGCATCGACAAGCATGAACCTAACTCGGCCGCCCGTCGCCGCGCCTATAACTGCGATATCACTTATGGTACCAACAACGAATTCGGTTTCGACTACCTGCGTGACAACATGACAGGCAACCCCGAAGAGTTGGTGCAACGCAAGCATCACTACGCTATCGTCGACGAGGTCGACTCGGTGTTGATTGACGATGCCCGTACGCCTTTGATCATCAGCGGTCCTACCCCACGCGGCGACCAGCAGGAATTCGATGAACTGAAGCCTGACGTCGTCAAGCTGTACGAAGCCCAGAAACGTTATGTGACGGGCATCTTGGCCGAAGCCAAGAAAATCCTCACTGACCCCAATGCCACCGAGGAACAAAAGAAACACGGAGCCGACCAACTCTTCCGTGCTTACCGTGGTCTGCCCAAGAACAACGCTCTCATCAAGTTCCTCAGTGAGGAAGGTATGAAGAGCCTGATGCAGAAGACCGAGGGCTTCTACATGCAGAACCGCAACGAGAACATGCACATCATCGACGACGAGCTGTATTTCGTCATCGACGAAAAACTGAATACCGTTGTCCTCACCGACAAGGGCAGCGAGCAACTGGCTCAAGCCTACAACGACCCGTCGTTCTTCATCATCCCCGATGTGGGCAGCGAAATCGCCGAGTTGGAGCACTCTGACCTCAGCAATGACGAAAAGGTGTTGCGCAAAGCCGAGTTGATGCGTAACTTCGCTGAAAAGTCAGAGCGTCTGCACACCGTACAACAACTGCTGAAAGCTTACACCCTGTTTGAGAAGGATGTCGACTACGTCATCATCGACAACAAGGTGAAGATCGTGGACGAGCAAACGGGCCGTATCATGGAAGGCCGACGTTGGAGCGACGGTTTGCACCAAGCTGTGGAAGCCAAGGAAAACGTGAAGGTGGAAGCCGCCACGCAGACCTACGCCACCATCACCTTGCAGAACTACTTCCGTATGTACCATAAGTTGGCTGGCATGACCGGTACCGCTGAGACGGAGGCCGGCGAGTTCTGGGACATCTACAAACTTGATGTGGTGGTCATCCCGACCAACCGTCCTATCGCACGTATCGACCAAGAGGACATGCTTTACAAGACGAAGCGTGAGAAATACAATGCCATTATCGACGAAATCCAACGGTTGGTCAGTGAAGGTCGTCCCGTGTTGGTAGGTACCACCTCGGTCGAAGTCTCCGAGTTGCTTAGCCGCATGTTGACGCGTAAAGGCATTCCGCACAATGTGTTGAACGCCAAGTTGCACTTCAAGGAAGCCCAAATCGTCAAGGAAGCTGGTCAGGCAGGCACCGTGACCATTGCCACCAACATGGCAGGTCGTGGTACCGACATCAAGTTGGGGCCTGGCGTGAAGGAAGCTGGTGGTTTGGCCATTATCGGCACTGAGCGCCACGAATCCCGTCGTGTCGACCGTCAATTGCGTGGTCGTTCCGGTCGTCAAGGTGACCCTGGTAGCTCTCAGTTCTACATCTCCTTGGAAGACAACCTGATGCGCCTGTTCGGCTCTGAGCGTATGGCCACCATGATGGACCGTATAGGTATTCAGGAAGGCGAAGTCATCCAGCACTCAATGATGACCAAACAGATTGAGAAAGCTCAGAAAAAAGTGGAAGAGAACCACTTTGGTGTGCGTAAGCATCTGTTGGAATACGACGACGTGATGAACGCACAGCGTGAGGTCATCTACAAGAAACGCCGTCACGCCTTATTTGGAGAGCGCCTCTCCATCGACATCAACAACATGATGTATGACTTCGGTGAGAAACTGATTGAGGAGTATCAGGATTCCAAGGATTACGAGGGCTTCAAGATAGAACTACTTTCGAGCATGGGCATCGAGCCTCCTTTCACCGAGGAAGAATTTGACAGAAGCAAAATAGACGAGTTAGCTGAAAAGCTCTTCGATGCCGCATTGGAACACTATCGTGAGAAATCGCGCATTATCGGTGAAAAGACATTGCCCGTCATCAAGAATGTGTACGAGAACCAGACCCATTTCGAGAACATCGCTATCCCGATTACTGACGGTAAACGTGGCATGAACGTCATCGTCAACTTGAAGAAGGCTGTGGAGAACGGTGCACGCGAAGTGAACCTCTGCATCGAGAAGAGCATCACCCTCGGCCTCATCGACAACGCTTGGAAGGAACACCTCCGCGAGCTCGACGACTTGAAGGAATCGGTGCAAAATGCTTCTTACGAACAGAAAGACCCGTTGGTCATCTATAAGTTGGAGTCATTCAACCTGTTCAAGGCCATGTTGGAGAAAATCAACGAAGACGTCATCTCCTTCCTGATGCGTGCCGACATCCCGACGCAAGACCCGAACACCGTTCGTGAGTCACGCGGTCCGCAAGGCATCGACAAGTCGAAGATCCGCGAGCAGCGTCAAGACCTGCTGGCACAGTCGCACAGCGACACGCAGCAGCGGACGATTACCCAGCCCATCCATGTGGAGAAGAAAGTGGGCCGCAACGACCCATGCCCCTGCGGAAGCGGCAAGAAGTACAAGAACTGCCACGGACGCTTAGAGGCTGCGGAGTAAGTATATTTGAACGATAAAAGGGACAAGCCTGTTCGTAGATCGAACAGGCTTTTTTCTTTCAAAAAACAAAACATGAAAGCTATTTGAAGAAAAAAAGTTATTTTTGCCCACGTAAAACACGCACCAAAGCCATGAGCACACAAACCATGACAGAATTGATAGCCCAATACTTTAAGACGCAACCCGTTTTGAAGGCATGGTTGTTTGGGTCGTTTTCGAGAGGCGAAGAGACTCCAGAAAGCGATGTTGATATCCTCGTAAGGTATGATGAAAACGCAAGGATTTCGCTGCTTACCATCTCCCATATGATGGGTGTTTTAGAGAAACTCATTCACCGTCGTGTTGACCTTGTGGAAGAAGGCTGCTTGCTTCCCTTTGCAGAAGAAACCGCCAACCGAGACAAAATCCTGATTTATGAGAGAGAGAATTAGAGACAAAGAGCGGCTGGAGCACATACTTAAGTCCGTCAACGTGCTACTTGAATACAAAGACAAGTATTCTTATGAAATAGTGTCATCCGACCCAATTGTATTCTATGGTTTCGTGAAACATGTTGAAATCATTGGCGAAGCGGTTTACATGCTCACCAAAGAATACCGTGCCGAACACGATGCATTGGCGTGGGATGACATAGAGAGAATGCGGCATGTTTTGGTGCACGGGTATTACAGGATTCGTCCAAATCAATTATGGGAAACCATCGAAAATGACATTCCTCCCATGAAACCCATTATCGAGCAATTGATTGAGGAATGTGATAGTCAAAACACTGAATCTTAAATCTTAAATCTTGAATTTTGAATCTTAAATCTTAAATCATGAAATACAATCGAATACTCCTAAAACTTAGTGGCGAGGCCCTGATGGGCAGCCAGCAATACGGCATCGACCCGCAACGCTTAAACGAATATGCCGACGAAATTATCGAAGCAGCAAAAGCCGGCGTGCAAATCGGCATTGTCATCGGTGGCGGCAACATCTACCGTGGCCTGCAAGGTGCCTCGAAGGGCATGGACCGCATCCAAGGCGACTACATGGGCATGCTTGCCACCGTCATTAACTCAATGGCCATGCAATCGACTTTGCAGAGCAAGGGCCAAAAAGCCACTTTGCTTGCCGGTCTTTACATCGACCGCATCGCCGACACGATGAGCAGCGCCAAGGCCATCCGTCTGCTTGAGGAAGGCCACATCGTGGTAATGGGTGCCGGCACAGGCAACCCCTTCTTTACTACCGACACGGGCTCGGCCCTCCGCGCCGTGGAGATCAAGGCAGACATCATCCTGAAAGGCACCCGCGTGGACGGCATCTACACCGCCGACCCAGAGAAAGACCCGACAGCGACCAAGTTCGAGCACATCACCTACGACGAGGCCTACCAACGCAACCTGAAGGTGATGGATATGACCGCCTTCACCATGTGCAAGGAGAACGACATGCCGATGTATGTGTTCGACATGAACACGCGCGGCAACTTGATGAAGGTGTTGCGCGGCGAGAACATCGGAACGCTGGTGACGAAATGAGGACCCGCAAAAGCCATCTGCGCAAAACCCATAATGTGCCGAGCAAAAGGATGGATTACATCCTTCTTGGTGTCATTATGCTTGTGGCTACCGTGCTTCGTTTGTGGAAACTCGGACAGGTGCCCTTCATGCACGATGAGTTCAGCGCGTTGCTGCGTACCCGATTCGACAACTTCCACGACTTCATCCAACAGGGCATCATGCCCGACAGCCATCCCATCGGGGTGCAGCTGTTCCTTTGGGGTTGGGTAAAACTCTTCGGCTGGAGCGCGTTTTGGGTCAAGCTGCCCTTTGTGCTGATGGGCATCGGTTCCATATACCTTATTTATATTATAGGGCGACAGTGGTTCAACCGCAAGGTGGGTCTGTTCTCAGCCGCCTTATTTGCCGTCAGCCAGTTTACGATATTTTACAGTCAGTTGGCGCGACCATATTCGGCAGGACTGTTTTTCGTCCTTTTGATGGCCGTCTTTTGGTATAAGGTCGTTTTCGAGACGAAAACGACGACAAAGGATTATGTTGGTTTCGCACTTTCGGCATGGGCATGCTCTTTGATGCAGTATTTCTCCATCGCGCAAGCGGGTCTGATATTTCTTACAGGTCTGTTTTTCTTGCCCAAAGAACGACGCAAGGCTTATTGGCTCAGCGGGATAGCGGCTGTGGTTTTGTTCGCCCCTACCCTTCCTATTTTCTACCAACAGCTTTTCGTGAGCGGAAGCATCGGCGGTTGGCTGGCGGCACCCAAATCCACCTTCCTACTCGACTTCATCCAATACACGATGAACTACTCGCAGCTGTTCATGTTTGCCGTGGGCATTGTCATTCTTTTACCGCTCATCTTGGGCAAACGCTGCAGTCTGCGCCAGCCCTTGCGTTGGTCCGGCATCGCCTGGTTTGTCATCATCTTCGCCATCGCGTTCATCTATTCTTTGAAGCGCGAACCTATTTTGCAACATAGCACGCTGATTTTCAGCTATCCCTTCGTCATCATTGTGGCTTTCTCCCTGTTTGGCACCCGCACCTTATCGCCATGGCAGACCGCCTTGGTCGTTGCCGTTATCCTCTTTGTCGGCACCACCTCACTCATCATGGAGCGCCGCCACTACGACCTGATGTACCATCAAGGCTTCGACCAGATTGCCGCTGAGATGCAACAGGACAAAGAACAATATGGCGACAAGATCCAGTTTGCCACCCGCACTGAAATCGGCGAGGCTGCAGAGTTCTATCAAGCGAAAACCGATGTCGAGAATCGTATCGTCTACAATCGCTATAACAACTTGGGTGAGTTCAACGATTGGCTCAGCGAGCACCAAAGCTCTCCCATGCTTGGCTTCGGTTGGACGGATTATATCAACCCCATCTGGGAAGTCACGGCGGTGGGCAACTATCCTTACCTCATCGAGAAAAAGGACTGGTTTACTTCACGCTACCTCACCTTGAGCAAGACCCCGACGGAAGACGCACAATACCTGCTCAATGAGTTGAGCACCGATTCCTGCCGCTACGTTGAAGGCCAGGAATGGGGACAAGCCTGTTCATTCTCGTGCGACTCGCTGCCGAAGGATGTCGAGGCATTAGGCGTCGTCGTCCAATTCCACAACGAGGTCGAAGCCAACCAATGCGTTGCAGTCATCGAGGTTCACGATGCCACGACCGACTCCCTCCTTTTATGGCACAGCTCGTTGCCTGAAGATGGACATTTCCGGCCTGGCAACCATGCCGTTGCCGACGCAATCCTTTTCAGCGACGACTTCACGCCCGAAGGCAAGACCATCAAAGCCTACCTCTGGAACCAAGGCAAGAAGCCTCTCGTTGTGACCAAGTTGAGCTATTATTTTACCCATAAAGACCCGATTCTAACTGGACTCTACGAACCACTTAATTAAATACACCATGAACCAACAAGATGGTGATAGCAGCCGTCTTGGTGTGTCTGTCTTTTTTGATATTCTCGTGTCAAAAGGACAGCCCTGAAAAGCCAACCTCTACAATCAACTATCACTTTGCCACTTTATCAGAAGGACAGCGATTATTGGCTGCCAACGACGAATACTACAACAGTATGAGCCAAAGCAATATCGACTGGCGTATGAGAAGGACGGGAGCCAGCCTCGATGAGTTGAAAGCCTTTGCACAAACCTGCGTGCGCGACTTCAGCGATGAGGAAAAAGCGGCCATCACAAGAGCTGTAGCATTCATCGAAGCAAAACTGAACGCCATAGAGGCCTCATTACCGTTTCCCGAGAATGATATTGTTTTTGTCAGAACGACGATGCAAGAAGAGAGCAATGCTGGAGGCTATACCCACAAGACGGAGATCTATGTTGGCGAACGCATGCTGCGATATGGCATACCGCGTGAAGGCGATGACGAAGCCACCACGGAGAGCCGTTGGCTCTACTTCAACTATGCCATTGCCCATGAATTGTTCCACTGCCTCACGCGTAACTCACCTGAATTTCGTAACCAAATGTACAACCTTATCGGTTTCACCACGACAACTAGCGATTTTGCCTTCTCGGCGGATATCCAAGACCGCATTTTAATCAACCCTGATGTGGAACACATCGACAACTACGCCGAATTCACCATCAACGGAGTGAAACGCAACTGCGAACTATTGGTACTCTTTACCAAGACTTGGAGTGAAGCATACGCAGAGGTGGGCGACGAAGCCTCTTTCTTTGATTATAACCAGGCTGTACTTGTTCCCATCGACGCGTTGGACACCTACTATCCCGTCGAAGAAGTGCCTGACTTCTGGGACATAGTGGGCCGTAACACCGACTATGTGATTGCGCCTGAGGAATGCCTGGCCGACAATTTTGGTTTCACTGTAGTCTATGGCCTTGATGGCAAGGAATACCAAACGCCAGAGCTCATCACCAGCATCTACGACGCCCTGCGCAACTATCGGCAATAAACATACTTGAAAAGCGAGTGCTTTTATCTAGGCTTCGCACATTGAAAATGCTTTGAGTAAAAAATCAGGCACGATTTATGTTAAGTAAAAAGAAATCCATTATTTTTGCACCAAAATTCAAACGACTATGACTGAAGATTCTCAATTTGTATTAGACGAGGCCACTGAAAGCATGGATAACACCATCAAGCACTTGGAGCATGAATTTCAGGGCATCAGGGCAGGCAAAGCCAGTCCAGCCATGCTGAACGGCGTTATGGTTGAATACTACGGCACGACGGTGCCCATCGAGCAGACCGCCAACATCGGATGCACCGACGCCCGCATGATTGTGGTGCAACCTTTCGACAAGAGCGCACTCGGCAACATTGCCAAGGCCATCTTGAACGCCAACTTGGGCTTTAACCCCATCAACAATGGTGAAATCCTCCGTATCAGCGTGCCCGCTTTGACTGAGGAACGCCGTAAAGAGCTGGTGAAGCGCACCAAGAACGCTGCCGAGGAAGCCAAAGTCGGTATCCGTGGCATCCGCCGCAACGCCAACGACGACGCCAAAAAACTGGAGAAAGATGTGATTTCGGAAGACGAATCGAAACTCCTTCAAGAAGAAATCCAGAAGCTCACCGACAAATACATCAAGAAGATTGACGACCTCACGGAGTTGAAGTCGAAGGATATCCTCACGGTGTAATCATACTATCTCTAACCGAACGAACCCGAACTTACCCGATTTTTTCGGATGAATTCGGGTCTTTTCGGTTAGAGACCTTTCTTTCATAGGTCAAAGGACATTCTCTATTGCCATTTCAAACAGTCGTCCTAACGGCAAGCCGAAGCATTGTGCCTGCTTGGGAATGATGCTGGCTTCCGACATACCCGGGACAATGTTGGCCTCGATGAAGAACACGCCTTCGTCGCTGACGATGTAGTCCATGCGGACAAAGCCCTTGCATTCCAATTTTTCGTACAGCATCGCTGTTGTAGCCTTGATTTCGATTTCGGTGTCTTCATCCACCTGGGCGGGCGTCACCTCATCGCATTTGCCAGCAGTATATTTGGCCTCATAGTCGAAGAATTCGTTTTTGCTGCAAATCTCGGTGAGCGGGAAGACCATCATCTTGCCCTTATACTCCATCGCACCGCAGCCAAACTCGCGTCCGTCGACGAACTTCTCGCACATAATCTGACGACCAGCCGCACGAGCCGTATAGATGGCTGGATCAAGCTCTTCAGCCGTCTTCACTTTGGTAACACCCACGCTGGATCCGTTGCAGGTCGGCTTGACGAACAAGGGCAGCCCCAATTGCTTGATGATTTCGTCGGCATCATATTTTTCACCTTCGTTGATAAGAATTGAAGGCGACACCTTGACACCATAGGAAGCCACCACACGCTTGCAGAAGTCCTTATGGAACGTCAGGGCGCAAGTGGTCAAAGGCGACGAAGTGCAAGGAATACCCAACAACTCCAAATAGCCCGACAATGGCCCGTTCTCACCAGGTTCGCCGTGCACTGCGTTGAAAGCCACATCGAATTTCGTCCTGTGGCCCCCTACTGAAATGGAAAAGTCATTCTTGTCAACATCCACTCGGGTACCATCTTTCAAGAGTCCATACCATCCCTTTTTCGACACCACAATGATCTTCGAATTATACAGTTCCGGATTCAGATTTTGCTTCACCACCTGGGCGCTCTTGACGGAAATTTCGAACTCTCCCGAATCTCCGCCACAAATAATTGCCACGTTTTTCATATTTTTTGTAATTTTGTCGTCCCGTATCAAGTACGGGATGAAGGTTAATTGAGTGAGCAATAAAATTGCTCAAAATTGAGTTGTAAAAAACACGGCTAAAATAGGAAAAATATGGGACGCTTTCACTTCCTTAGGGAAAAGAAATTTTATCTCAACCTGCTCCTCATAGTGATACTATGTGGCGTTTTGTTATGGTTGACATTCAGGATGTTAGACAGATACACCCGTCACGGCAATGTCTATATCATGCCTGATTTTGTGGGTCAAGACTTCCAACAAGTGAAGCACGACAACTCAAAAGACTTCAATTTCATCCTTATCGACAGCGTTTATCCCAAAGGGCAACAGCCTGGAAGCATCTACCAGCAAGACCCCTTGCCTGGCTCAAAAATCAAGAAAGGCAGGAATGTGTATGCCATCATCGTGGCTGTGACCCCTGAAAAGACCGTGATGCCCAACCTGAAATGCATCTCGTTGCGCGAAGCCATTGGCCGCCTTGAATCAAGTGGCTTGGATGTCGACCATTTGGAATATGTGACCTATTCCTATAAGAATAATGTCATTGACCAGTACTATCAGGGACAGCCCATCGAAAAAGGCACCGAATTGGTGAAAGGTAGCAAAATCACCTTGCATGTGGGCATTGGCGACGACAAATCCAACATAAAAGTGCCCAACCTCATTGGAAAAACCGCCGAAGAAGTGAAACGTCTACTCAACTTGGCCGGCCTCAATCTCGGAAAGGAAGAAAGAGAAGACAATGACAGCATCCAATACATGTGCGTCAGAAGGATGAGTCCAGGCCCCAGCTCAGGTGCCGTCAAACCAGGCACATACGTTGACGTTTGGTATCACTCAAGCCGCACCTTGGACTTCAAGAAAGAGATGAAAGAGCTGCTGCACGAAGACTCGCTGAACAACGTGCCACAACCGACAATTACAATCGATACGCTTATAGAAACCATAGAGATTACCGACAATGAAGAGGAAGAAGAATTTGAAGACGAGTTTTAAGGCGTTTGCCCTAATAATGGCCATCGGTCTCATGGCCAGCCCTGCCATCGCCCAAGAAATATTGACTCCATTTGGCATTACCGAAAAAGCGCCCATTATGAAAGGAGTCGCTGAAGCGCGTTTTCTGCCCTTTTTTGACGACTTCAGCCATTCGAACACCTATCCCGACTCCACGAAATGGACCGATAACAGCGTGTTGGTGAACGATGGTTTCCCGCTCTGTCCGCCCAACCGCAAAGGAGCCACTTTCGATGTCCTCGATGCCAACGGCAGAGTGTACAGCTACGCCATCAGCAATGCCTTTATTGCCGAGTATTTGACTTCTGCTCGCATCCGCCTCGACTCCATCATGGAACCCGAGCCGCGCGCCCTCACCCCTGCCGATTCAATCTACCTCAGTTTCTACTACCAGCCCCAAGGCAACGGCAATTCGCCCGAGGAGCAAGACTCACTCGTGCTCCAATTCGGAACGACCACCGAGCGGCAGGAATTCCTGTTCCTTGACTACCAAAACTATGAGGTCGCCGACATCTTAGCAGAGATGCAAGTCGACACGCTGTTCCCTGGTGACACTGTTTGGGCTTCGACTGGTTGCCAACCTGGATTGTACACCCTTATCACCGACACACTGACCTCAATGTATCAAGACCCCATCGCCGTGCCTTGCGATTCGGTCTTCATCACTGTGGCCGACACCACATGGTACCACATCTGGAGCGTACCTGGACAAACCTTGGAAGACTTCATGGACGAGAACGACGGACAATATTTCAAACAAGTGATGATTCCCATTACCGACTTGAAATTCTTCCGTAACGACTTCTATTTCCGCTTCTATAACTACGCCAGCATTGTCAGCAGTTCGTTGCCCAGCAACCGCAGCAACGAAGACAACTGGAGCATTGACTTCGTCTATCTGAACATCAACCGCACGATTGACGACACCGACTATCCCATGCTGACCTTTTCAGGCCAACAACCTTCGTTCTTCAACCGCTACCAATCTATTCCCTACCGCCAATACCGCATCACTCCCTACACCCTTACACGCGAAAAATTAGCCATTGACATCGTCAACCTTGACGGCATCGACCACGAGGCCGACTATTACTATACGGTTCAGCAAATCGGTGGCGGACAACACTATACGCGCACTTTGAACCCCACAACCATACCCCCATATAAAACCAATGGCTATCTTCAATGCCAAAATAATAGTGAGTCACCTGCTTGCCCAAAAGTCGGCGAGCTTTTTGCCATCAGCATGGATTACGACTCGGTCTCCTATCAAATCAGCCATTACCTTTATGATTCCACTGCCAATCCTCCCTTGGTCGATTCGATGGTCTACCGCATAGGTATGTACAACTACTACGCCTACGATGACGGCATTCCCGAGTTGGGTTTCGGTGTGCGTCCTGCCGGTGGCCGTTTCGCAGTGCGTTTCGACGTCACTGACTTCGACACCATCCAAGGTGTGCAACTGCTGTTCAACCACACCCTCAACGACGCCAACAACAAGTATTTCGACATCGTGATTTGGAAAGACGCCAACGGCAAGCCTGGCGAAGAGATATACCGCCTCGAAAACCAGCGTCCACAATGGCAGGACCAGATTTACCGTTTTAGCTATTACAGATTCGACAAGACCGTCGCCCTTGCCGGTGCCTTCTATATCGGCATCGAGCAACGCAGCGACGACCTCATCAATATCGGATTTGACACTTCCATCGACAACATCGATTACAACTTCGTCAACACCAATGGTTCATGGCAGCAAAGCAGCAAGCATGGTTCGCTGATGATACGTCCTGTAGTAGGTGCTTCCTATTTTATTGGCGTGGAAGAGAACGGCCCTTCGACAGGCTCAGGCGCCTTTGTAGTCTATCCAAACCCCGTCAGCAATATATTGCATATCCAAAGCGACATCAATGGTGGACAACTGAGCATTTACGACCTTATGGGAAGAATGGTCTACCAAAGCGAATATCAGACTGAAATCCCTGTCAGTCAGCTGAATGACGGATTGTATTTCCTCAGCATCACCACCAGTGAAGGCCAAGTCATCAACCAAAAATTCATCATCCGCAAATGAACGACGACCTCATCGAAAGCATGGAAAAAAAGCTGGCTCCAGAAAGCATAGATCCCATGCCACCCTATGCCCAGCGAGGGGATGACATGCTTTCTGAAAACGAAGAAAGCACTGAGCTATACGAGCATATACGCATGACCGTCGACCCCGGCCAGCAGCCTGAGCGTATCGACACCTACCTCACCAACCACCTTTCCAACATCTCACGCAACCGCGTGCAGAACGCGGCCAAAGCGGGCAACATCCTGGTGAATGAGAAGGCTGTCAAGCAAAACTACAAGGTGAAGCCCAACGATTTGATTTCCATCGTGTTCACCTATCCACCTCGTGAGACCGACATCAAGCCCGAGCCTATTCCGCTGAACATTGTCTACGAAGACGACGACGTCATCGTCATCAACAAGCAGGCAGGCTTGGTGGTGCATCCCGGTCACGGCAACTTTGAGCACACGCTATTGCACGGCTTGGCTTACTATTTCGAACAAACCCACCAAAACATCGAAAACCGTTTTGGTTACCTCGTCCACCGTATCGACAAGGACACCACAGGATTGATGATTGTAGCCAAGAACGAGGCCGCGCAGGCGGTTTTGGCGCATCAGTTCTTTGAGCATACCATCCATCGCCGTTACTACGCCTTGGTTTGGGGCGACTTCGACGAAGACGAAGGCGTGATTGAAGGCAACATCGGGCGCAGCTACACCGACCGTCGCAAGATGACCGTCTATCCCGACGGCGACCATGGCAAAGATGCCATCACCCACTGGAAAGTGTTGGAACGCTTTGGTTACGTGACTTTGAACGAATACCGTTTGGAAACGGGGCGTACACACCAAATCCGTGTCCACTCGCAATACATCGGTCACCCCTTGTTCAACGACACGATGTATGGCGGCGATGTCATCCTGAAAGGCACCACTTTCTCGAAATACAAGCAGTTCATCGACAACTGTTTCAAGATCATGCCGCGCCATGCCTTGCACGCCAAGGAGCTTGGCTTCGTGCATCCCACTACGGGCAAGCAGATGATGTTCACCTCGGAGTTGCCCGACGACATGAAGCAGGTGCTTGAAAAATGGAGAGTCTATCTGAAAGCTAGGAACTTGTTGGAAGAATGAAAAACAAGCTGTCAGCTATCAGCCGTCAGCTATCAGCTTAGTATACACTAAAGCTGACGGCTGACGGCTGATTGCATATAGCCAATAAGCTTTATACCTTTTTCTGTTTTTCCGCCAAAGCCTTATCCAAGTCGAGGAGGAAATTGCGGGTCTTGTCGAGCGTTTCCAGCATGATAATGCGTTCCTCATAGTCGCTGAAGCGTTCCTTGAGGGCTTGTTTGGCACCCGCCAGAGTGTAGCCTTTCACCTTGAGTAATTGGTAAATGACATGCACATAACGCACGTCGCGCTCGGTGAAAAGGCGGTTGCCTTTCTTATTCTTACGTGGACGCAGCACATCAAATTCCTTTTCCCAGTAACGGATCATAGAGGTGTTGACATTGAACATGGCGGCCACTTCGCCGATGCTGTAGTAGTATTTTCCGGTGTTGTTTGTATCTTCCATGATTTGTATTTCTATCGCCCCTACGGGGCTTGGGTTGGTACTCTTGTTCTCAGGCAGGGACTCACATCGCCTCTTTACTGGTATGTCGTCCCTACGGGACTAACTGCAAACGCTACACTAACAACTGCCTCTCAAATCCCAACCGACTCTAAACCTTCAACTCCCAACCGACTCTCAACTCTAAACCCTAAACTCTAAACTAATCCATTGTTTGGGTAGGTAAGGTTGACTGTTCCAAAATTTGATTATATTCGTCCGGTGTAAGGTCCTGGTAGAAGAAATTGATAGGGTCGATTTGATTATCATTCTTCAGCACTTCATAATGCAGGTGTACACCCGTAGCCTTGCCAGTAGCACCAATATAACCAATAAGTTGACCCCTTTTCACTTTCTGGCCTTTGCGCACTGCCGGTTTCAGCAAATGAGCGTAACGGGTCTTATACCCATAGCCATGATCTAGAATCACCACATTGCCGTAACCCCAATCGTTGCGTTCCACATCATACACCACACCATCACCCGTCGCATAGGCCTCAGTACCCAAAGCGGCAGTAAAGTCCATGCCACTATGGAATTTCTCAATCTTATAGATCGGGTCGGGACGGTAGCCAAAATAGGAGGAAATGTATTTGACTTCGGTCTCTTTCAAAGGAAAGATGGCGGGAATATGAGCCAACATGTCCGCCTTGTTGCGCGCCATTACGAACAAGGAATCATACGAAACCGATTGGTTATAGAGCTGACTGGCAATGACATCCATCTTTCGGGCCGCACTCAGCACTAAATCCGAGTTCATGTAACCGTACAAGTCAGCATAGCGGTCGGCATCGGAGAAACCCGAACGGCGCACCTGGCTCGGAATCGGATCGGCCTCAAACATCACGCGGTAGAGGTTGTTGTCGCGCTGTTCCATATCGGTCATCAAAGCCTCAAGGTCGTCCAAGCGGTCGTTCAGAATCTCGTATTTCAGCTTCATATACTCCAACTCGCGTGCTTGAGCCTTTTCTTTGGGCGATTTGATAAAGGTGAACAGCAAGATGGCAAACAGGAAAGCGACACCCAACACAGATAGCGTAATCAATAGAATACGCATGAAAGTCCTTGACTTGGAAGTCTCAAGCACCTCGAAATCCTGGGTTAATTGATTGAATATGTAACGCTTCTGTTTTGCCATTGCTCCAATTCTTTGAGCCATAAATAACGCCCAAAATCAGAAATCATGGTGCAAAAATAGAAATTTTACCGTAAATTTGCACGTTTTTTTGAATCACTTTTTGAAGTAAAATCATATAACTTTCTATAAATGAACGCTTACGAGATCAGAAATAGCTTCTTGGACTTCTTCCGTTCGAAGGAGCACACCATCGTGCCGTCGGCACCCATCGTCGTCAAGAACGACCCCACCCTGATGTTCACCAACGCTGGCATGAACCA
>JAEEGK010005875.1_pt1 | contig 29649 bp, 17 predicted proteins | sample 8958771 | NCBI WGS metagenome assembly JAEEGK01 (sample SAMN16246547, study PRJNA631951) | gut metagenome | biome: gut microbiome; feature: rumen; material: SC-attached | host: Bos | place: Iran: Karaj | collected 2018-10 | reverse complement strand
TATGATGGCCTACTGGGTAAATTAATGAATTTCCATTTTCTCCTGCAAATAATAATGGCTCTTTTATATCTTCTTGGAAATCTGCACCGAAACATTTTAGTAAATCTAAACGTAATGAGGCTTTTGTTTTCCTTCCTAGAGTTACATCAATCATTTTTTATATTAATTTTTATTTTTTTTAATTTATTTAAATAAAATAAAAAAATTTAAATAAATCTATTATTAATATAGATTTGTTTCTATATTTATATTTTATAATAAATATACTTTTTAAATCTTTGATTGGGGATTGGGGATTGTGGATTGGGGATTGGGGATTGGGCCAATCCCCAATCCCCATTTTATATTTATTTTGAATAGTAATTCTTAATTTATTTAATATCAAATTTTAAAAAATATTAAATTATTATTATATTAATTTCTAAATAAATTTTATTTAAAAAATTATTTTTTAATATAAATAATTATTATTATAATATTCTTTTTCATAATTTGATTTATAATTATATTCATTTTCATATTTCATTTTATCATTATTATTTACTTTTTTCGATAATTCTTTATTTTCTAGATTTTTATTTATATAATAATTTTGATTATTTTTATTTACTTCCTTTATTTTATTATACATTTTATTTATAATTTTACCTTCATTTAAATTATTTACCCTATTTTGAGAAGATGATATCTTATTATTATTATTGAAATATTTTTCATCCCTTAAATCATTTTCTAAATAATTTTTATTTTGATTATCACCATAAATAAAATTTAAAGTATTATAAGAGGATTCCCTTTTTAATTCTTTAATATTTATTTTCCTTTTTTTATCATTGGGTGTATATGTACGAGAGGTCTCATCATTTAATTCTCTTTCAGGTGGAGGAGTATAATAATTTGATTCTTTATAATTATTATTATGAATATAATCATATTTATATTTATTTTTATGATTTTCTAGATTTATATTTGAATTAGAATTACGAAAATTATCAAATTGATTTTCTATTAAATAACTTTTTGATTTATAATTATTAATTTTTTCATCTTCAAAATAATCATTTTTATAATTTTTATTATAATCTTTATAAATTTCATCATTATTATGATTTGAAAATTTTAAATTTTTTTTTGTTATAATTTTAAAATTTTTGTATTTTTCTGGTTCTAATATTATTAATTCAATTATTTTAACGGTTGGCATCAATATACAATTTCCATTATTAATAGATAAAAAAATTTCTTCATTAATACTAAAAATTTTTGATAAATCATTGCATAATTTTTCAACTGTTAAATTAGGATCAAAATCAAGTTGAATTTCTATTATTTTTGATTCATAATTAATTTTAATTTTTAATTGTTCTAAAACTTTTATTTTAATAGATTTTAATATTAAATTTTTATCATGGAAATTTGCAATTTTTAATTGAATAAAATCATCATTATTTAAATTAAATAAATCATAACCATTAATATCATATTTTTGAAAATTATGCGTATACATATCCAAATTTAAATCTTTTAACCAATTATTAACTTTATTAAATGCCCAAGATGTTATATTAGAACTCATTTTTTTAATAATTTTAAATTAATTTTAAATTTAATTAATTAAAAAATTAAAAAATAAATTATTATCTACTTGCATATTCAAGACTTAATCCTAAACAATTTTTTTGATTTTTTAAAAATTTTAAAAGTACTTTTCTCAAAAATATTATATCATCATTCATATCATCTATTTTAAAATTTAAACATTCTTCAAATATTTTATATAAATCTTCAATTGGTTGAAATTCAATAATATTATTCATATTTGAAAATATAATTTTAACAATAATTTCTTGGGCAACTAAATAATTTTTTAAAAATTCATTTAAATTATTAAAATCAAATTCTAACTTTTTTAATTTAATAATTCTTTCATTTACTATTCTATAAGAATTATTCAAATTTGCACTTCTTGAATTAAATAAATTTTCATCTCCTTCAGTAAAAGAAGTATCAATATCAAATCTTGAGTCTTGAATTTGTCTTTTAACTTTTTCACATGATTTTATAAAAAGTTCTAATATTCCATTTATAGAATTTGAATTATATAAAGAATAATATTTTTTCAATTCTGATGATGAAAATAATTTTATATTAATATTGAAAAACATTTTTACAAAAAGATTTGGAGTAAATTCATTATTTATATTATTGAAATTTTTTGCTTCTAATTCATCACAATAATTTTTTAAATTATGTAATTCTTTTTGAATTAATAAATTCTTTTCTTTTTCTTGATTTAACAAATTTTTTAAAGTGGCTATTTCTTTCTCATTTAAAATATTAATTGATGTATTTGTATCAGGTTGTTGAATATCCATTTCCGGATTATTATTATATATATAACTATTTTGATTACTATTTCCATATAATCTTTGTGATGACTTTCTTAGTGAATAATTATTATTTCTTTCTGAATTATTTTCAAAATTAAAATTTGTATTATTTGGATTTTGCATTAAATTATTCATTTCATTTTTAATTTTTCCAATTTCTTCCTTTAAAGATTTAATTTCTTTTTTCTTTTGTTTATAATTACTTTCATTAAATGATTCATTTACTGGAACATTTTGAAATGGTTGAAGTGTATTATAATTATTATTATTATTAAAATTATTTGAATTATTTATATTATATTTATTTGGCATTGAATAATTATTTATTCTATTAGGAATTAATTCAAAATTCATTACTCTTGATGGATATAAAGAAGTTTTCCAACTTTTACTAAATGTATTAAAAGGATTTAAATTCAAATTTGGGTTTTCTATAGATTTAAAAATTTGTTCATTTTCTTTTAATTGTTGTATAGTATTTTTCAAATCATTATTTTCAGTTGTTAATTTATTATTATCTGATCTTAACACTATAATTTCTGCTTTTAATTTATCTAATTCTTTTTTATATTTATCTTTTATTATTTTATTATTTTCTTTTACTTTTTGGGCTTTTCCATCTATTCCTTTTTCAATATAATTAAATTTATTTTTAATATTATCAAATTTTAATTTAATATCATCTTTTAATTTTTGTGCATATAAATCAAATTGTTTTTTATTTTCTAATAAAATCATAATTTTCTTTTTTAATTCAATATTTTCTTTTTCAATAATATCATAATTTGTTTTTAACATAATAACTTTAGTACATAAATTTTTTAAATTTTGTGTATCTTTAATATTTAATTTTGCAAAAACATCTTCTAAAAAAGAAATAAAATTTCCTTCTCTAATTAATGAAGAATATAATTCACTTTTTACTAATTCAGTTTTAAAATTCATATCCATTAAAAATTCTTTAGAAATAGATTTTAAATCATTTGGAATATACATCATTCCATTTAAAGCATCTTCTAAAGCAAAAGTTGTTTTTTTATTTTTAAAAATATTTTCAAAATCTGAAAAAGTAGTATTAGTATTTTTAAAAGTAACTCTATATGCATTATCAATTTGTTCTTTATTTGAGTTATTAAGTGAATTATAAAATATTTTTATTGTTTTTACTGCTTGTTTTGTTAATTCTGCAACATTTGATTTATTTTCTTTATTTATTTCTTTTGAAAAATTTACCATAACTTTTAATTGTTCATCTTTTTGAAAAATAATATCATTTAATTCTTTTATTTTTTTATTTTGTTCATTTATTAATGATTCTCTTTCTTTTATCATTGTAATCCAATTATCTGTTCTTTCTTTTAAATCATTAATTACTAATTCTCTTTCTTTAATATCTTTTTCTTTTTTATTTGCCTCATCACCTCTTGATATTAAATTATTTCTTAATGAATTATTTTCTTTTCTTAATTGAATTGCTTCAGTTTGTAATTTTTCATATTTTTTTTGTAATTTATCCATATAAATATTTGATTTTGAAAAATTGTCAATTGCTTTTTTATTTAATTCATTTTCATTTAATAATTCATTTTTTAATAATTCTACATTTTGATATTCTTTAATAACTTTTGAATATTCTTCTTTTAATTTTGTTATTATTTTATGTGATTCTTCAATTGAATTTTCTTTTTCTTTTAAATCATTTTGTAGTTCTGATAATGCAGATTTAAGTTGTGTATTTTCATTATCTAAAATTTCAATATTTTTTAATAAGGCATTGTTAATTCCTTCATAATCTAACTTTGTTTGACGAAGCATTCTTGCCATTGATGTAGATTGATTATTAGAATTATCTTCTGACATTCTTTTTAATTAAATTTTTAAAATTTTTTTTCATTAATTAATTTTTAATTATGAATTTTCTTTTTTTAAATATTTAAATTTGAATTTATATTTTATTATTTTTATGTTTTATGTTTTGTTTGTTATATTTAAGTCAATTATTTTTCAATATTTTAATTTTTATTTATTTTTTTTATTCTTTTAAACATCATTAAAGAATTAATAATATCTTTAAAATAATTAAGCATCAAATCTATATTTTTAATTTATTTATTTTGAATAAAAAAATATATAATTCTCTATATCTTATTTTATAATATATTTTCTTTGTTATTAATAAATTATTAATTCATTAGATTTTATTTTTTTTGAATTAGAAATTGATATAAATGTGATGAAAGAAATTAAAAAAAAATATTAAATGCTTTAAACTCTATAATAATAAATTTTTATTTCATATATACATATTATAAAAAAATTTCTAAAAAGATTATTATTTTTTATTGGATTAATAATTTAATTTAATTTTTTTCATTTTAATTTTATAAATTGCTTACAGATGAGTAACAAAGAATTTGATAATGAAAGTTCATTTTTAGACATATCAATTTTAAAAATAAAATTATTTGATAATGAAAATATTAAAGATTCATTTTATTTATGTTTTGATGTTAATGGAAATATTTCTGAAGAAAAAATTATTATAATAAATGAAATAAAAAAAGAAATAAATTTAAAAATTAAATTAAAAGATGATGATCTTAAAACTTCAATTCCTATTAATATTAAATGCTATGATAAATTTTGGTTAATATTTAAAAAAGAAATTGCATCTATTAAGTTTTTATTTAATTTTAATCGAGAATTACCATTTAGACAATGGTTTTATTTAAAAAATTTGAATGAAGATAATATTTTATCTTTATTAATTTCTATAAAGTATCAAACAAACAAAAATATCATTCCTTCTTTAACAGATGAAATTAGACTTGATGAAATAATAAATTTGATATCAAATAGAAATAAAAAAATAATTGAGAATGAAAATAAATTGAAAAAAAAAAATTTAAATGCAAATTTAATTATGAATAATTATTTTGAAAATATTAAAAAATTAGAAAAACAAAGAAGAAAATTTGAAGATAATATTAAAGAATTCAATAGAAATTATTTCAAAATAGAAAATAGAGAAAAAGAATTGAGTGACAGAAAAAAAGTTTATAAACAGAAATTATATCGTGAAGAATTAGAAGATGAAATAATGATAAAATCAAAAGAAAATTTTGAAAATTTAAATTACATTTTAATAAATATTAATTATAATATTACAGAAGAAACAAAAAAAAATTATTATAAAAATAATTCAAATAATTTAATTGATAATAATATTCTATTTAAAAATTCAATTAACACTGAATTTGATAAAGAAGCAAAATTATCTCTTATTTTAAAAGAAAGTTTTAAAAATAAATTTAGTACTAGTACAAATTTAACATCAAAAAATAATAGTGAAGCATCATTTTCAGGAATAATTTCTCCTTTTTCAAAAGATGACAATAAAAAAATAAAAATAATATCATATGAATATCATAAAATTGATAATCAGAAATCTCCAAAATTAAAAAAAGAAAAAATAAATTCTCAATCAAATATTATGGGAATGAATTTTCCAAATAATATTATTAATTTTAAAATATTAAATCAAGAAAATAATTCTAATGAGAAAAAAGATAGAAAAAAGAAAAAAGGAAATACTATTTCTTTAAATAGTTATAAATCTAGTTTCACTAATATTCCAATAAAGCCTATACATTCTTTTTTTAATTTTAATTTAGGTGAATCTATAAATCAATATAATAAAAATAAAAAAAAACTCAAAATAAAAAATTTTAATTAATATTTTATATATAATTAAATAACAATCTATAATGATAATTTTTTTACATAAATAAAAAAATTATTATAAATAATTCTTTATTTATTTGTTTTTTATTAGTTTAATTTTATTTTTTTTAATTTATTATTGAAATGAATGAAGATTACAAAAAAGATTTTGATGAATTTTTTAGGATTTCTCATTTTGATGATTGTGATATGGAAAATTTAACTAAAGATGAATTTTATGAGAAATTTAAACAATTTCAAGAGAAAAAACAATTAGAAAATTCACTAGGTTCAAATAATTTAAATGATGATAATTTAAATACTGAAAATAATATGCATTTAAATAATCTTCTAAGTAATAATTCAAAAGATAATTTAAATAATTATTTATTAGAAGATAATATTAATAATATTGATACTAATATTTTAAATAATAAAATAAATGATAAAAACAATATTGAAAATGAAAAAAATAATTCAAATAAAAAAATAAGTTTAAATGATATTAATGATGATAAAGATAATATTACAAATGAAAAAAATATAAAAAACTTTTTTGAAACAACAATTACAAAAGCAAAAAAAATACCTGATACTCAAATTATAAATCCAGATGATATTCAAATAAAATCAAAAACAATTGACTTTAATAAATTAGTAGAAGAACAATTATCAAAAGATTCTCAAAATTTTAATGTACCTGAAAAGGATCCACCAGTAAAATTTACATATAAAAATAAAACAAGTCACTTTTTAGATAAATATAAAGTATCTAAACCAGAAGAAATAGATCAAAGGAAATATAAATATTATACTGATAATTTTAATAAATCAAAATCAAAAGATAAAACTTCAAATAAAATTAAAATTCCAAAACCTTCATCAACAACAACAATAACAAGAGTTAAAAAAGAACCAAATATAAATGTTAATAATACTAGTATTAAAAGTGTTAATAATACTATTAATAATTTTTCTACTATAAATTTATCAAATATTTCCCAAGTTAATGAATCAATTGTTTCTAATAGGAGTTTAGAAAATTTTAAAATGAATAATATATCTATTGAAAAGAAAGAAAATGAAATTAAATTTGATGATGATGGAAATGATGAAATAAAAATTCAAAAAATGCCAATTTCTTTTGTTCTTCATTTGTCTATTGAAAAACCAAAAATAATTCCAATTCAAGTAAATAGGAAAGAAATTAAGAAAAATAATTTGGAATTAACATTAAGTAATAAAAGTAATAATCCTTATATAAAAAATAATCAATTAAATTTTAATTTTAAAGCAATATCGAATCCTAAAACAAATAATATAAAAAAAGACATTAAAAAAGAGGAAGAAAATGACGAACATCCAAAAAATATATCTTCTATAAATAAAATAAGTAATAAATTTACTATTCAAGAAGGTTTCAATAGTGATTCTCAACCAAGTTTAAATACAATTAATCTATTAAATAAAGAATCTATTTTAGATGAATTTTTAGAAAAAGAACCTGAAAATATAATTCCTCACAATGATAATAATAAAATAAAAAATGAAAATAAATCAAAATTGAAAAATACATTAAATAATAATAATGAATTAAATAATAATGAATTAATTAAAGAAAAATTAAATGAAATTGATAAACAATTACATCAAATTAAAATTGAAAAAAAGAAAGTAAATGATTTAAGAGAATCATATGAAAAATTAACAAAAAAATTAAAAGATGATATACAAAAATTTAAAAAACAAAAAGAATATGAAAGAATTCAATTTGAAAAATATAAAGAAGAAGAAATGAAAAAATTTGAAAGGGAAAAGAGAAATGCAATGAAAAATATAAATATAAATGCAAATAATATTTCTCAACAATTAAAATTACAAAAAGATGAAAATGAACAATTAAAATTAGAAATAATGAGATTAAAAGAAGAATTAAAAAATAAAGAAAATAGAAATAATTTAGCTATGGATAGATTAAGAAGACAATATGAAGAATCTCAAAAAGAAATAGAAAACTTATATAATGAATTAGATTTAAAAAAACATACTAATAATAATTCAACAATTAGCTCAAAAAAAAATTCAAAAAAATTACAAGATTTAAGTTCATTTTCTTCATTTAATAATCAATTAAATACATTAGAACATACTTTAAGCAATAATAATAAACAAAAATTATTTACAAACCAAAATTTAAACAAAAAAAATTCATCAAATCAACTATCTCAAAAGAGAAATAATTCAATATCAAAAAATCAAAAAAACCAAAATATTATAGACAATAATTCAAATAATACAAATCAAAATAAAATTAATATAAACAAAGAAGAATTAAATATAAAAAAAAATAAAGAATTAAACTTCAATACATTAAACTTTGATGAAGATGATAGTCAATATGATATGATTTTTCTTCCAAAATATCATGATCAAAAAATGAATAATGAACTAATGGTAATATCACAAGATATAACAGAAGATAATAAAATAATAAAAACATATTCAAATAACAAAGTAGAAATTTTATTTCCAAGTGGTTTAAGAAAAGAAATATTTGAAGATGGATATCAAATAACTTATTTTACAAATAAAGACATTAAACAAATTTATCCTGATAAAAAAGAAGTTTATTTTTTTGCAAAAGATAATGCAATTCAAACAAAATTTCCAAATGATATTCAAGTATATAAATTTTCGAATGGACAAATAGAAAAAAATTTTCCTGATGGAGGAAAAACTGTAAAAGATCCAATTGGGAATATTTGTACTACTTATTCAGATGGTTATCAAGAAACTTTTTTTATTGACGGAAGTATACAAAGAAAAAATATTAATGGAATTATTACAGTTGATTATGAAGATGGGTCTAAAGAAACTTCTTTTCCTGATGGTAGTAAAATGAAAGAATTTACTGATGGGAGAGTTTGTAAAATTAATTCTGATGGGAGTAAAGTTGATTTTTATAAATAAAATTTTTTTTAGGGAAAGAACGTTTTTTTAGTTAAAAATTAGTATTTTATATAATTTAAATTATTTTTTTTTGAAATTAATTAAAAATATAATTAAAATTTTTTTTTCAAATTAGAGTTCAATTATTATTTATAATTTATTATTTACATCTATTACTTTTATTAATTGTTATTATTTTAAAATTATTATATTAATATATTGGAAATTAAAAAATAACATTTAATATTATCAAAATTATTACCATTTTCAAATTGTTTTATTGAAATTCCAATATATTTAAATTCATTATCAAAAATAAAAGAATATTTATCTTCTTTTATGAGGGATTTTATAATATTAATTGGATCTTCACTATCTGTAATTATATGAAAATTTAATAATTTAATATTTAAATTATTTTTATCTTCTTTTAAGTAATCTTTAATTTTTTCATATATATTATTATTATCATTTTGAATTAATCCATCATTAGATATATTTTCTTCTTCACATATTTTCTTTAATATTTCATTATTTTTTAATTGATTACTTAATTTTACATATTTTAAATTATTCATTTTTTCAATTGGTAAAAAAATTTCGATAAATTTTTTAGGCGAATTTCTAAATAGATTAATTAAATTTAAAAGTTCAAAACAATCATCCACAATATCACAATTAAAATTTAATTTTTTTAAAATTTGATATTTAGAAAATTTTTTTGCATTAAATATTTCACATTCTAATTCACCATCTAAATAATAATTATTATTAATTATTTCCATTTTATCAATATTCATTTTAATAAATAAAGGTCCTTCATATATTGGAATAAAAGGTTTTTTATCTTGAATTTCATGATAATTTTGTTCATTACCTACTCTCATTAATATACAACAAAAGTTAAATCCATTAAAAATTTCTTGATATCCATTATAATTTACTAATCCTTTTTGTCTTATTCCCCATTTACTATCTTTTTTAAATTGAAAAAAAATTTGAATATCTTTTTCAATCCAAATTTCATACATTTTTTCATTAAAATTAGGATAAATACTAAATATTATATTATGATTTATATTTTTATTTAAAGATTCAAATCCATTGTTAAATGGTTCAAATGCTATATCTTTTAATATTTGTAATGAAGAACTTATTTTTGACCCATTTACTCTTTCTGATAATTTACGAAATGGTTTTCTTGGGATTTTTAATAAAATATTTGTTTTAAAATTCTTTTTTTTAAAAGTTTTTTCTGTATTTTCATCATTTTTTTTATTTACAATTTCAAAAGAATTACTTATATGAGTTTCTTTTTTATTTATATTATTATTTATTTTCTCATTTTTTGCAGAACCATTTTCTGAATTATTAATTGAACAATTTATTATGTCATATTCACTTAATTTTTTTTTCATTTTTTTTGGTTCTTTGTATTTAATTTTAGAATTTAAATTTGAAATACTTTTTTGAAATGTAGGTGAATTAATATTAGAACTACTTTTTTCTTTTTTCTTTAAAGCCTTTATTGAAACGTTATTTCTTGTACATATACATCCCATTATTTTATATTTTTTCAATAATATTTATCTGGTTTTTTAAATTATATAAAGTATTTATCAATTTTCATATTATATTAAAAAAAATATTATTAAATTTTTTTATTTTGAAACTTTTAATATAGGCTAGTGATATTGATTATATTTTTTTTAATTTATTTAATAAATTTTGAATAAAATCAAAATTAAATTAAGTTTTAAATCAAAAAATAAAAAGGTAAAAAATTATAATGTTTATATATTAAATATTCTAAATATTTCATTCATATATATATTTATTAATAATTTTATTTTAATTATGAAAATAAAATAACAATTTCTTATCTATTTAAAAATATTATTTGAATTATTGAAAAAAAAAATTTCAAATAATTATTACTCTATTATATTATGAAATTAATTTTATATTTAAAAAAATTAAATTGTTAAATTTATTTTTTAATAATAAAAAATTTTAATTAATGATTTCAAGGTAAAATTATTAATTTAGTTATTATAAAATACTATATTATTATTTCTTCTAACTTTATAATTTCATAAATAAGATTCAATTAAAATAAAATCTAATAATTCAAAAATATGAAAAAATAAATAAATTTCTCTTAATTTATTTTTTTAAATTTTCTAATAATTTATCTTTATCTAATTTAATATATTTATAAATTTTTGAACATTGAATTACTTCATCCATTTGAGTTCCACATATAGATTTTAAAGTTTTATTTACTTGTTCAGAATCCTTTTCAATATTATAATGATTATTATTTAAACATAAATCTAATTCACTTAAATAAATATAACATAATCTATTCATTGAACTTGTTTCATCATAACAATCTTCAACAGCTTTATTTTCATAAACACATTTATCATATTTAGCATTTTTTTTTAAACAATCAGTGAAAATTTTTATATTTTTCATACATATTTTTTCAGGATTTAAATTCACATAATTATTATTTTCAAAAGCATTTATTGTGTAAAAGTAATTTACTATAAATAATGATATTATTATTAATAAAAATAATAAATATATAAAACAAAATTTCAATTTTGGAAATTCTATAAAATAATTTAAAGAAAATAATTTTGAATATTTTTGAGAATTATTATGTTTGAAATTATTTTTAATTTCAGAAGTGACAACAAATTTATTACCCTTCATATTTTTTATTAGAAAAATTATAATAATAAATTATTATTTTTAAAATGGATGATAATCAACCAAATTTTATAGCAGATTATGATGATTTAATTAGTTTAGAAAATAAAAATAAGAAAAAAAATAATAAAAATAATTATACAGATTATGATAATCAATCAGAAAAAAGTTATGAACATAGTTTTATTGGTAAAATGTTTTATAATATTGAAAATAAAATAAAAAAAGATGTTGAAGAAAATATATGTTTAAAATATAAAAGTGATGATATAATTGGAGTAGGAGAATTATCTTTATATGAAAGAAAAAAAAGCGTAATTAAAAATATATTACAATTAAAAAAAAATAATGAATGGGATGAATATATTAATTCATATAGTAAAAATGTTGATATTAATACAAGTCTAAAATTTAGAATTAAAACTGTATTTAATGTGAATAGTGATTTTGTTGTTATTTGGAAAATGATTTTTTCTATATTTATTGTTATAATTGTTTATTTATATTTTTTAAAATATATGTTAATTTATATTCCAAAAAATAAAGAAGAAATTAAAGCAAATGAAAAAATAATTTATAATTTGATAAATTTAATGTTTTTATTTGAATTTATTTTTTCAATTTTCATAATGATTAGTAATGGTGGATCACAATTAAGTTATCTTAAAATTCCTTTAAAATGTTATAATGTTATTCCATTTGAATTATGTCAAGAAAATTTTTATTTTATTTTACCAAAATTTATAAGAGTAGATATTATTGAGAAATTATTTAAAAATTTTGAAACATCTACAAATAGATTAATTAATACAAATATTCAAAATTATTATGTTAAAATATTTTTGAATTATATGAATCAAATGTTTAAATATCTTTTAATTTTTGGATTATATGCTCATTTTATGGCATGCATTTTTTGTAAATTAAGTGAGACACATAATAATGACTATACTTATTCTTTATATTATACTATAGAAACTTTTACAACTGTTGGTTTTGGGTCTTTAAATCCAGAAAATCAAAATTCAATAATCATTGTTATAATTAATTTATTTATTGGAGTTAATTTATTTTCTGTAATTACTTCTAATATTCAATATTTATATGCTAAAATTTATGGATTTAATAGAGATATTGTTTTTAGTAAACAATTTGAATCATTGATTTTTAAAATTGAAAAATGTACTGGAAAAGTTTTTCCAGAAGGTATTAAAAAACAAATTAATTCAAATAATTTATTTAGAAGAGGATTATCTTTTAAAGATATTAAAGATAAATATTCAGAAATATTTACTTTATTAAAATATGATGTAAGAAATGATATTAGAATACATTTATTTAATTTTTTACATAAAGAATATAGGACATTTTTTACAGATTGTAATAAAGAATTTATTTATCAAATTTATGAAAATTTAAAACCAAAAGTTTTTTCAAAAGGAAAAATTTTAATTGATTATGGTGAAAAAGTTGATAAAATGTATTTTTTATTAAATGGAGTAATAATTGTATATAATAAAAATGATGAACCTATTTTTTGTTTAAATGAAAGTTCAATTTTTGGTGAATATGAATTTATTACTGGTTTAATAAGTGATTTAAAATATAAAGTTCATCAAAATAAACCTGCTTATGGATTTATTTTAAGAAGAAATGAATGGGAAGAAATTTATAAAATTGATATAGTTACAAATAATGAATTTTTAAATAAATCAATTATAAGAAAAAAAAAATATTTAAAATGGATGAATGATAGTAATTATAAATTTGAAAGAATTGATTTTAATAAATTAAAATCTAATTTAAGTGCACAAGAGAAAATAGATGTATTAGAAAAAAATATTACTGATTTAGAATTTCAAATTAAGAATATGAATAGATATTTAAAAAACAAAAAAAAAGTTAATTTTGATTTATCTTAAATAAACTATTTTAGTAATATTAAAGAAAATTAAATAACACTAATTATGAATAGAAGTAAATATTAATTTATTTTATATTTTGATTCTAATTTTGCTTTTTATCATTTAAAATTTTTAATATAATTTTTTATTTTTTATTTGAAAAATATTTTTATAATTAAATTTATTATACACTTAATTAAATTTGAAAAAATATATTTTTGATATTTTTTTGTACCATTATTATAATAATAAAAATATATAATTTATCCTAATATTTTAAGAATATATTCTCTATTTTCTAAAGTGCCATTTTTTTCAAGAGCTTCATTAATTAAATTTAAATTTGTTTTATTTTTAATTGGATTACCATCAAGTCTTATATCTCTAATATAATTATTAATTTTAATAGCTTCAATTAAATTTTTTTTTGTATCTTTATTGTCAATTTTATCTAAAGTTATTCTATTACTTCTCAAACTTAATATATTTAAATTTCTATTATATCTAATTCCTTCAAAAATTAATTTTTCAAAATCTTTATCATTTATAAAATTGCCATCTAAAAATAAAAATTTAATATAGAAATTTATTTTTAAATAATTAGATAAAGAATCAAATATATCTTTATTACCTCCAATATCATTAACACTTAAGTCAAGGCTATTGATTCTTTTACTTTTATCCATTACACTCATTATTTTTTTACAACCAAGACCAAGATGACATGCAGATAAATTTAAATTCTTTATTTTTGGATCATTTTCAATATATTTTGCAATCAAATCACTATTAACACTTTTACTAAAGTCATTATATGAAAGATTTAAACTATGAATATGAGTACTTTTAGAAATGGAATCCAATAATAGTTTTAATATTTTTGGATTAATTTTATTATTTGATAAATTTAATTCAATTACACGACATTTTTTTTCAATGATAGAAGTAGATAATAATTTAAAACCTTTTATAGTAAAATTATTATAATTAAGATGAAGAGAAAATAAATTAGAATTTTTAACGAAATAATAATATATACTTTCCATTGATTCATCATTCATTTGATTGTTTCCTAAATAAAGATATTTTAATATTGAATTATTTGAAAGACATTGAAATAAGTTTTCTGTTTCTGAAGAAGGAAGAAAATTTCCTTCATAATAAAAAGTATATAAAAAATTTATTTGACTTTTTTGAGGATCAAAAAAAGTCATTGTTATTTCTGAATCAAAAACATTTTGTTCAATTCCATTATATGATATATCTAATAAATTTAATAATTTACAATTTATTAATAATTCAAATAAAGAAACTGCACCTTTTGATCCTAATAAATTATGACTTATTAAAAATTTTTTTATAAAAAGAAATTTATCATTTGAAAAGGCTTCTTTTAATTTAGGTGAACTAAAAGTTCTATTTGTTAAATTATTTCCTGATAAATTTATTATTTTTATTTCTGGACAATAATTTTGTAAATAATCAAATATTAAAATACCACATTTATCATCTAAATTATTATAAGATAAATTTAATATTTGTAAATCACTTCTATTTTTATTTATTACATTATTTATTAAAGTAAGACTTTTTATTTGAGAATTATTTGCTAGTTTTATTTTTTTTAAACCTTCATAATTACTTAATACATAATTTATCATTGCAATTCCTTCATTGTCTAAATTATAATTACTAATATCAATTTCATCTGTCATTTCTTTTCTCATTTGTCTTTCGATAATAGGAGAAAAAATTGAAATTGTTTCTGATTTTGTTAATTTTAATTTCATTTTTATCTTTTTTATAATTTCACAATTTTTTCTTAGTAATTGTGATAAATTATATTTATCAAAATTAACCTTTTTTTCTTTAGTTGAAAAAATTCCTTTTAAATCTTGTTTTGTTTTTGCTTTTAAAATCATTTCTCTATAATTAGGATTTTTTTCTTGAATAAAAATAGTAAATTCTTTTCTTACATTCATATATGCTTTAAATAAATTTGTTTTTAAAAGTATATTATTTGATTTTTGATTTAATTGTAATAATTCAAATAAATCATCAGTAGAACAAAATGTCATAAAATTATTTAATAATTTTGGTTTAAATGATAATATTTTATCAAAAGGAATTTTTTTATCACTACCTTCTTCATATGCTCTTTTTGATATATATGACTTTTTGATTTGTTTTTCTTCTTCATTTTCCCTTTCAATTTCTTCTCCAACTTCATTATCATTCTCATTCTCATTCTCATTTTCATTCTCATTCTCATTGTCATATTCATTATCATTTTCATATTCTTTATTATCATTATCTATATTACCTTCAATTCTTTCAATTTTTGAATTATCATCTTCATCCATTTAATTTGTTATTTATTAAAAGAATTATTTTTTATTATGGTTATAATATTTTAATATGATAAAATGTTTATCACTTCCAAGAATATTATCACCTAAAAATAAAGTAGAATTCTTGAATAAATTTCCTGAAATACAAAATACAAAATTTAATCTTAAGAAAATTAATTATTCACAAGAAAAAAAAGAAAATTATATGATTCAGAATTATAAATATAAAAAAGAAAAAAAAAATAATCATTTTGTATTTCCAATATGTAAATTATCAAAGAATTTAGTAAAAAGTAATGAAAAAAAAGAAAAACTATTAAATAGGAATGAACATATTACAAATAATTCTGATCTTTCAGTTGGAAATATTATTTGTCCAATGATTAAAAACAAATTTATTCTCAGTAAATTAAAAAAACATAAAATTTTAAATAATCATTGTAATTTATTAAAAGATAGTAATAATAATATTTCATTTTTTAAAAGAAATTATTATTTTTTAAATAATAATGAAAATTTATCAATAATAAAAAATGATAATGTCTTAAATAATCATAAAAAATTAATCAATGAAGCAGTTCAAACTCATAAAATTTTAAAATCTGCTCATAATTGGAAAAATAAAGAATTCAATAAATTAAATTTTTATAAATTATCCTATAATAATTTTATTTTGCCTACTCCTATATATTCAGGAAGTTTTTTATAAATTCATTTTAATTATATTAGTAATCTTTCAATGTAAAAAGATTTTAATATATCTTTTTTTTAAAATAATAAAATATTAAAGTAAATTGTATATTTTAATTCTAAAAAATAAAAAATAAAAAACACATTATAGATAATTAAAAATATATAAAAACTTTAAAAATATTTTTTTTACAAAAATAAAAAAAAAATTAAAAAAAAATAAAAAATTATAAAAATAAAAAAAAAATTAAAAAAAAAATACTAACTTAATTATATATCCAGAAAAAATAAAAAATAATTCATTCTAAAATCCTAAAAAAAAACCCTGAAAAAATGAGTTTCACAAAACAATCAATCCTCTTTATATCAGGTTTAGACAAATCAGTAAATGAAAACATGTTATACCAGCTATTCAACGACTATTCAATTTCCTACATAAAAATAGCAAAAGACCATCAAACAAGAGAATCATTTGGTTATGCATTTGTAGGATTTAAAAACCACACAAAAGCAGAAGAAGCAATAAACAAATTAAATTATTCAAAACTTGCAAAAAAAACTCTTCGTATATCATGGTATAACAGAGAACCAAATAATTATAGAAATCATCCTGAATATAATATTTTTGTAAAAAAAATACCAAAAGATGTTACTCATCAAGAATTTCATGAACATTTCGAAAAATTTGGTACAATAATTTCTGCTAAATTAGCAGAAGATGATGAAGGTGAACCAATGGGTTATGGGTTTGTTCTTTATGATAGTGCTGAAGCAGCCAAGAATGCTATTGATGAATGTAATGGTAAAGAATGGAAAGGAAAAAAAATTTTTGTTGCTCAATTTGTTAAAAATCGACCTAAGAAACCTGTTAGATTTAATAATATTTATGTTAGGAATATTCCTAAAAATTGGAGTGAGAATGATATTAAAAAATATTTTGAAACTTATGGTAAAATTTCTTCTATGATTGTTAGAACTCCTGATGCTACTAAGTTAAATGCTGCTATTCCTGAAGAGAAAAAAAAACAAATTTTAGATCATCAATATGCTTTCGTTTGCTTTGAAAGTTTAGATGGTCCTGCTGTTAATGCTGTTAATAAAGTTCCTTATTTAAAAATTGGAAATGATGAATATAATAAGAAAATTGAAGGTATTGTTGATATGTTAAAAAAACAAGAAATTAAAGAAGATAATTTATATAAGTGTGCTTGTTATATTGAAGAAAATAATCTTAGTGATACTGTTTCTAATGATGAAAATGAATTAAAAAAAGCTATTGAAAATTTCAATAAATTAATTGCTGAAAATGATAACGTATATATGATAAAAGATAAAAAAGATAGATTAGATTGTTGTCAAGCATTAAAAAAAGCAGAAAGAGCAAAAAAATTAAAACAATTATATGAAAAAATAAAAAAGAAAATAAAAGAAAAATACAAATTCTGTAATTTATATGTTAAAAATCTTCCAGATGAATATAAAGATGAACAATTAAAAGAACTTTTTGGTAAATATGGTGAAATTCGTAGTGCAAAAGTAGTAAAAAAAGAAATGGTATCAAATTACTTAGGAATAAAGCGTTCAGTAAAAGTATTTGGTTTCGTATGTTTCTTTGAAGCATCAAAAGCACAAGAAGCAAAAGCAAAATTAAATGGTTATTCTTTAACAATAAATGGTCCTAAATTATATGTTGATTATCATCAAACAAAACAAGAAAGAACAGAATTTTTAAAATTAAAATTAATAAAAGAAAGCGAAAGAGGAAAAAGAATGGGACCACAAATGAGAGCAATGCCACAAGGTATGTATAATCCTATGATGAGAAAAATACAATATGGAATGCAAGGACAAATGATGATGCCTATGCAAGGTCAACTTCCACCACAGAAAACTGATCCTAATGCAAGAAGTGATTATTATGGTGAACCCTTATTTACTAAAATTGCTAACACTCCACAATTTGCTGAATATGCAAGTTACTTTGCTAAAATTGTTGGAATATTTTTAGATTTAGATGATCCTTATCTTGAAAAATTACTTAGAGATGATGAATATTTTAAAGAACAAGTACAAGAAACTATTAAATTACTTACTGAAAAAAAAGGACAGTAAATTTTTAGAAAAAAAAAATTAAAATGGTACTTTTTTTACTTTTTGAGTTAAAAGAGTACCGCCAAAAAATAAATATTTTTGAAAAAAATGAAAAATTTTAAATAATTTTATTTAGTTAAAAAATTTAAAAAAAACTAAAAAATTAATATTATAATATTAATATAAATATAAATAAACAATCATTTAAATATATTAAATTATTTTTTTTTATTTATTTTATTTTATTATTTAAAATACTAATTTAATTATATTATCATTTATTAAGTTATTGAATTAAAAATTTATAACAAATAAATAAAATTAAAAATTAAAATGAACAATCATAATGAAATAATTGATCAAAATCCATCAATAATAAAAAACCAAATAAAACCTCAAATAATAAATACATCTAAAAAACCTCAAAAATCACTTAAACCACAAAAATTTAATCTTCCAAAAGATATTTCTCCAATTAATCCTTTTTGGGAAATGATAAAAAAATTAAACAACACTTTTGAATTAATGCCAAAAAAGGTAGAATTAAAAAAATCAGATCTAATAATTCGTAAAGAGTTAATATTAGAAATGAAACATTTTATAAATAAATATAGATTAAATCCAAATTCATTATATCATTGTGTTTATATTATGGATAAATTATTAGCAATGAATATAAATTTAAATTTAGAAAAAATTGCAATTGGATGTTTATTACTTTCAATTAAATTTAATGATCTTGATGGAAGAATTCCTCCTTCAAGACGCTTTGAACAAATATTAATTTCAACTCATAAAATGAATTCTACAGAATTAAATTTAATTGAAATTGAATGTTTAAAAAAATTAAATTATAATTTATCCGAACCTCAACCTTTATATTTTATTTATATTTTTTTATTAAATGGTATTATTTTTAATAATGATTTTGAAAATGATTATTTAGATGAAAAAAAAAAAACTTTTTATTGTTCTATTTATAGTAAACCAATTGAAATTTATGAAGAAATTATTAATTTAAGCGGTGAATATTTTCAATATCATCCTTTATATATAGCTTGTGCTTGTATTGCAATTTCTAGAGAATTATATAATTTACAACCTTGGAATAGTATTTTTGAAAGTGTTTTTAAAATTGATTTAAAAGATTTTTTAAATATTTTTAATTTTGTTAAAGAAAAACATAAAGAATATAGAGCTGAAATGAATAAGAAAAAAATGATATTATTAGAAAAAGAAAAAAAGCAAGAAAAAGAATTTGATTTAATAAATTTAAATAAAGAAACTTCATCAAATAGAGAAAAATTAACATATACTTCATATACAGTAAATTTAGCACATAAGAGATTATCAACAATGTCAAATTCTGAAAATAATGGTAATAATATATTATTTAAAGGAAATCAAAGATATGATTCATATAAAAATATAACACATTCATATTTATATAAACCACTTTCATTTGATGTTTATAGTGAACAACAAAGAAGTCAAATTGTTAAAAGAAAGAGTAGTGAAAAAGAATTAAATGAATCTAATAGTTCTACTGAAGCTTCAGCTACTAATACTGCTAGAAGTGATATTTATAATAATAATAAATTCTTATTTACAAAAATGCTTGATTCAACTAAAAAAATTAAAAATACTATTACTTTTAGTAATTATTATAAATTGAAATATAATTCTGATAATAAACTTATTAATAAAAAAAAATATTATAATGATAATTTTCAAACAATGAGATTTTCTCAATTAAGTGATTCTAAAAAAAATTTATTTAGTAAACAATCAAGAATGAATTATATAAAAATGTCATCATCTTCATTTCATAAAAGTAATTCTAGTAAAAAAAATTATATAAGTGAATCATATTTATCAAATAATTATATACCATCTACAATATCATTTAATAGTGAAGAGAAAAATTATAAAACTTATGGAATGAATACTATAAGTGCATTCCATCTTAAAGATCCTTATAGGTCAATTAAAACATTATCTAATCAATCTTTTAATATATCTAATCCAAATAAAATTATTAGGAATAATGATTATAATTATTCTTGGAAATAAATATAAAATTTTAAAAAAATGTAAATTTGATTTTTATATTGTAGAATATTAATTCTATCATTTTTCATATACGAAAAAAAATAATTTTTTTTTTAATTATTATTTTTTTTAAAAATATGAATATAATATATATATAATATATAACTTTAATAATTTTAAAAAAAATGAATAAAATGAATCAATTATCAACTAAATATTCTTCATATTCAAAAGATATTACTTTAAATATAAATGAATTAAAAGAACTTCTTTCAGATCAAAAAAATATGGAAAAAAATATAAATAAAATCGATAATCAAATAGAAATTTTAAATGGATTATTCAATGCAATAAAATCAGAAGCAATTAATTTATCATTATTAATAACAAATGAATATCACAGAAATTTTTTAGAAATAATAGGAACTTGGATACAAAGAAATTATAATAGTTCTCGTTTAATTTCTATTTTATCATTAGTTTCTTTATCATTAGCATCTTATGAACATAATATTGAAATATCAAATGAATATATTCTTTCTTTATTAGAATGTGATACAGTTGAACAATTAAATGAAAAAAAGGAAGAATTAAATAAAGAAGAAAATTTATCAGAAGATTCAATTTTATCAAATGTATTTTTAGCTTCAATATATTCATTAATTGTAACAATAACAAATAAGCCAGAATTAATATTAAAAAGTAAAAATTTATTGAGATATGTTACAATGATATCATCTCAAATAGTAGAAATTGACAATGTTGCAATTTATTATAAAAAAAGAAGATTAATATCAAGTTATAGTACAATAATAAAAGAAATGAGAAAAAGTCAGGATGATTTAATGAGACCTTATTTAATTTTAACTACTAAATTAATTATGTTATTATTTAGTAAAATAGCATATAAAAGGCCAATATATTGTGATTATATGTTTAAAAAAGCAATTCCAGATAAATTATGTGATGTATATTTAGCTTATTATCAAAAAGATGATGAATTAATTAAAATATTTTCTCAATATTGTGTTTTTTGTTCAAGAACTTGTGATCATAAAACTTTTTTTTGGACTAAAGGAATTATACCAACTTTTTGTCAAACTTTAGAAGAATCTAAAGAAGAAAATATTTTAGAAAATGTTTCTTTGGCTGTTTATTTTTTAACTAAAGATTCAAGTGAAATTCAAGATGATTTAAAAGAACAAAATAATTATTTAATTTTAGCTAAAAAATTATTAGTTGATTATTCTGTTAATAATAATATGGTTTTATATATTGTTAGTACTTTAAGAAGAATAAGAGATGATGATTTTTATGAACAAATGAGTAAAGAATTATTATATACTTTTTTTGCTCTGTTTGATTATTATTATATTGCTGATAAAAAAGAAATTGAAGAATATAAAGAGAAAAAAATTCCAATATCAAAATTATCAAATCAAACACAATTTATTGTATTAAAAGAATTAGTTGCTATTTTAGGTAATATTGTTGTTAAAAATGAAATTCATTTAAAACCTTTTGTTGAAAAAAATTATCATATTATTCTTGTTGATTTAACTTTAACTTTTATAATGTTTCCTAAATTAATTAAAAATACAATCGGAACTTTAGTAAATTTAACAAATGATCAAACAATAAGAGATAATTTATGTAAAGTTGCTGCATTTATTCAATCAATTTATTTAATTTTTGATGAATATAAAAATAATAAACATATTATTGATTATGAATTAAAATTATTGATGAATGTTTTAAAAAGTGATATTGCTGTAAATACTTTTATTTCTGGTAATATGATTTATTATTTATTATTATTTTTAAAAGATTTTAAAAATGTAGATATTATATTAATTAATACTTTGAAAATTATTCGTAGTTTAATTACTAAAGTAAAGGGAATGGAAAGTTTTTGTAATAAATTAAAAGAATTTTATTCTCTTATATATAATGAGAATTTAGAAAATAATAAAACAAATGAATTATTTTTAGATGATATGATTAATTTACTTAATCAAGGTAAAGGAAATGAATTTTTAGAAGTTAAAATAGAAATAATTAATTTATTAGCATATCTTGCAAATCAAAATTCTCAATTTAAAATATTAATTGAGAAAAGTGAAAAATTAATGCAAAGTTTAAATGATTTAATTACAGCAAATTCTAAAAATGCGTCAAATAGTAAAATAATATCACAAGCAATAGCACAACTACCAGTTGAAGAATTAAATATGATAAGTAATAAAAAATAAATAAAATAAATTAAAAAATATAAATATTTAAAAAAATAAAAATATATTAATATTTTGTTGCGTCATTAAAAATTATATTTTTATTATTTTTTTATTCATAACAGAATAATATTAAAATGGATTTCGGTAAATTAATATTATTTCTTTTTAATTCATATCCTCTATTTTTTATAATCACAGGATTATATTTATTTAAATATATAAATTTAACTCAAATAATATGTGGTTACTTTTTATATTGTCTATACATTCAAATTTTTTCAAAAGTAATATTATATTATACAAAAACTGAAAGAAATGATAAAATTTTAAAATCATGTCCAAATTTATTAAATCCAAATTATAAACCTCATTTTTTTCTTCCATTCTGTACATTTCAAATGATAATATGTGGTTTCTGGAAACCAAAAAAATCAAAAGATTTGAAATTTAAAATGGAAAATGTAAATAAATATGGTTCAAAATTATTTTGGGCAAGTTTTTCAGATATGAAAGAACCTTTAAACACTCAACCTATTTTAATATTATTTCCTGGAATGACTGGAGTAATTGATGATGGTTATGTACAAAATTTAATAATTGAAGGTTTAAATAAAGGATATAATGTTGTAATTTTCCAAATGAGAATTTTAAGAGAAGATTTTAGTTTAAATGAAACTGGAGTTTTTAAATTATATGAAGATATTGAAGAAGCAATTAATTTAATTACAATAAAATATAATAAAGCTAAAATTTTTGCCATTGGAGGAAGTTACGGAGCAAATAATTTAGTTTATTATTTAGGACATATTAATAATATTAATAAAAAAATTAAAGCTGCTATTTCAATTTCAAATCCTTATGATATGGAATTATGTGAAAGATTCTTAGAAGATACTATTTTTAGTTGGTTAATTACTTTTTTAGAAAGAGAAAATTTTAAAAAAATAAAATCTGGTGCTGAAAATTGTAAAAATCAAAATTTTAATATTGAATTTATTTCTGAATGTGAAGATATGAAAAGTTATGATGAAGAATTTTCAAGAAAAATATTTGGTTATAAATCTGCTGATGATTATTATAGAAATATTTCAGCTTTGAGAAAAATTGAAAATGTAAATATACCTCTTTTGTGTATTAATGCAAAAGATGATGGATTAACTTCTTGTAGAGCTATTCCTTATGATGATATTAGATTAAATGAAAATATTTTTTTATTAGTTGCTGATAAAGGTGCTCATATGTGTTTCTTTAGTAATGAAAAAATTAGTGAATTAAAACAATGGCATTTAAAACCTATATTTGAATTTTTGAAATCTTGTCAAAATCTTGATGAATTTTAAATATTAAAGTAATTTCAAGTTTTAAGTAAATATGATATATTAGTTGTTTATATTTTATTAGTTCTATTATAAAAGTGATTTAATAAAAAAATTATAAATTATTTTTATTTTTTAAAGTAATAAATTATAAAAATATATTTAAATAAAATATAATTTTTAATATTCAAAAGGATGTTTTAAAATTATAAAAACTTATAATTGAATCATATTTAATATAAAAAAAATTAAGACTAATTAATCAAATAAATAATTGATTAATAAATTCACTAAATATTAATTATCAACAATTGAAATAAATAATATTTTTTAATTTATTGTCTAATATTAAAAAACCTAAATTTTAAATTTTATAAACCATTTTTCATAATATTATATAATATTTATATATAATTAATTTTATTTTTTTATATGAAAAAAATTTTTTTTTGGAAATTTATACTCATATAATAACTTTTTTTAAAAACTGTATTTGTTAAAATGTCAATAAAATATATATACATTTAACAATTTACACAAACATCAATGGCGGAAGTTAAGTCATAATAATAAGTTTTGAATATCTCATCGTCAATAAATAATTTATAGTCAATCAATTTACAAAAATTATTTTCCAAAATATTAATTTCTTCTAATCTTTCTCCTAATATTTTTCCATAATAATTGTTATCAACCAAATTATCTTCATGATATTTGATCGCAATTAATAAAGAAGAAAAAATAATTTTATAAACATTAAAAGAATTTATAATAAATCCATTTTTTTCACAAAATCTATCAATATAAATAAGCATAATAATAAATGTACTTGATTCTGCATTTGAATAATACAGACATCTTTGTAAAAAATCTTCAACTGACATATTATCGATTTTTCCTATGAATGGTTTTATTAAATCATCATTTTGAAAATTGGAAAAATCATTTTCTTCACAAATATCCTGAAGTAAAGTTGCTATTGTTCTTAGTAATTCATTCTTAAAATTTCTTTTAAAATTCATTCTAAAATATTCATTTGATTCTCTTTGACACATTTTATAAATTTATATTTTATTTAAGATTTAAATTTTGTCGTATATATTATTATTTATAATATTTTAAAAAATTATTTTTTAAAGGATAAAAAATAAAAATTAGATATTTATATCTTTAATAATAAATATCAAATTAAACCTTATTTATAAAACAAATAAACAATTACAAATCATATTTAAAAGCCATACATCATATCTTTAAATTCTCCGAAATCAATTTCTCCATCTTCATTACTATCAATTTCATTAAAAATACTTTTAAAAACATCTTCACTAACTTTATCATCAACAAAAAATTTTTTAATTTTATCAACAGATAATTTTCCTTTATTTCCCTTATCAAAGAAATTAAAAGCATAAACTAAATTTTCTTCACTTAATAAAGTTTTTTGATCAACAGTTGCTCTTAAAAATTCTTCATATTCAATGTATCCTCTATTCCCACCATCTAATAATAAAAATATATCATTAATTTCATTTTTAATAATATTCTCATCAAAATAATTAATTAATCCATTAAATAATTCATTCATTGTTAATTTACCATCATCATCAGTATCAAACATTCTAAAAATTTTTAAAATATCTTTTGTCTCTTTTGAATCAGGAATATTATGTGTTATAAATGCAAGAACCATTTGTTGGAATTTAGAATTAATTTGAAATTTTCTTAATCGATTTAAATAAATTATAATTTGATCTTTATCAATATTAAAATAAATTGCTTTTGCATTAAATTTTTTAAACCAAGGATGTTTTAATGCATCTGATGCACTAAATCTTTTTTTTACATTAACTTGTAATAAATGTTTGACTAAATCTTGTACTTCTGAAGAAGCATTTAATAATTTTTTATGTTTAGCATTAAATTTTCCTTTTTTAATGTTATCTATTATTTCATCATCATTTTTACCATCAAAAGGTGCTCTTCCAACAATTAACATATATAATATTACTCCTGCTGACCAAGTATCACATTTTTCATTATAATTTTTTTGAAGAACTTCTGGTGCTATATAATATGATGAACCAACTACTGTTTTTTCATTTTTATTTTTTTCAAATATTTTTGCAGTACCAAAATCTATTATTTTAATCCAAAAATATTTTCTATTTGTTTTTTTATCAGGTTCCATTTCTGATATTAAAATATTTTCTAATTTTAAATCTCTATGTACAATATTTTTACTATGTAAATAACATAATCCACTAAAAACTTGATAAAATAAAACTGATAATTGATATTCATTATATTGAGTTTTAATTTGATTATATAATTCACCACAAGGACAATAGTCTGTTATTATATAATAAGCTTTTGAAGCTGAATAAAATTCTATTATTTTTACTATATTTGGATGGTCTAATTTTCTTAAAATATCTATTTCATTTTTTATTTCCATATCATCTATTTCATTATCTTTTACTTTATCTATTTTTTTCATTGCTACTTTTTGTTTTGTCATTAAATTAGTTGCTAAATATACTGTTCCATATGCACCATCTCCTAATTTATTTATTACTTTATATTTTTTTGTTGGTAAACATTTATTTTCTTCTATTAATGTATTTAGTTGTACTCTTAATTTTAATTCATCTTTAAAAATTTGAGAACCCATTTTTTTTTTTTCTATTAATGAAATTGAACGATTTTCTCTTCTTTGAAATTTCTTATTTGGTTCTATTGTTGTTTTTTCTATATTATCTAAACTATCTTTTATTTCATTTTCAGTTTCAGATTCTTTTTCTTTTTCATTTTTAATATTTTCTAATTCATCATCTTTTACATTTTTTATTACAATACCTCCTATTTTTTCATTTAATTCTTTTATTTTGTAATTTGAGACTCCTACTGTTTTTCTTTTATTTGATTGTTTTCTTTGAAAAGCATTATTTTCATTTTCTATTTTAGAACTCATTAAATCATCACTAAATTTTATCATTCTATTTCTTGGACCTTTATTTTCTTTATTTTGAATATTAGAATCAATGAATTGTTCTTTCATTTCCATTTGATTTATATAAACATGTTTTTGACCATTTTCATCTGTTTTTGTAGTGGCACATGCTCCCATATTTTTTAATAAGATTTTATTATATTATTAAATAAAATTATTTAATTTTTATATTATTTTTTTGTTTCTAATATACTAAATTTAATTTGAGAATAATCATTTGATTTAATAAAAATTTTTTCTCTTTTACAAATGTTATTTTGGGAACTTTTTATATTATTATTTTCAATATAATTTAAAATAAAATATAAATAACCATTATATAATTTTGCTTTTAAACTTCTAAATATACATTCATTTCCTATTTTAAGTAAATTATTTAAAATTGTTTTATCTGAAAAATTTTCTATTAACAATTTTATTTTTCCAGTTTCATCAATTATATGTATTTGTACTATATTCAAATTATTATTTGTTATTAAAATATCTTGTGAACAAATTATTGCTATTATATTGAATTGAATATTATATTTAATTATTTCATTTATATTTGAAACAATTTCTTTTATTTTATAAAAAGGTTTTTTATTCATTTTTTATATATTTAATAATTTAACTTCATATTAATTTAAAAATTTTATGATAGATGTTTAGTATTTAAATATTTTTTAAAATTTATATATATATAAATCAAAATTAATAAAAAAAAACATTTTGATAATCATTTCTTAATATAATACTTATAAATCCAAAAAATAATCTACAAATATAAAAATAAAGTATTTATAATAATTATTAATATTATAAAAGGAAATTTCTATTATTAAATTTCCATTTATATCTAATATCTTAAAAAATCAAACAAATAATAATTTTCCATTGTATTTCCTGCTTTTGAAGTATCAGTCCCATTACAAGAATGAGATTTTAAATTTCCATTTTTTTTATCATTAGAAATTTCTAAATTATTTAATTCTAATCTTTTTTTAGTTAATTTTTTAAAATCTTTCTTCATAGAATTAATAATATGTTTTGATGTAAGATTTATTTTATTTGAATTTAAAATATTTTTTTCATCATCATTATTTATTTTGTCTTCTTCTAATAAATCTTTTAAATTAATAGAATTATCATTATCTTTAAATAGATCATCATCTTCTTCTTTTTTGGATTCAAATTTTTTTTTTTGAAATAAATGATAATCAAATGAAGAATTATGAGAAGAGTTGTTTAATTTAGTAATTTTTAATAAATGAGTTACTTCTGATTTTAAATATGTATTTTCATTATATATATTTTCTATTTCTATTTTTAATAATGAAATTATTGATTTTAATTTTTTATTTTCATCTTTTGCTTTTATTTCTTTACTTTCTATAAAGGAAATTTTTTGGTTTTTTTCTTCATTTTCTTTATTGATTAGAATTAATTTATCTTTTAAATTTGAATTTTCTATTTTTATTTGCTCTAAATTTTGTTTTTGACTTGAAATAATTGAAATTAATTCATCATTATTATTTTTTAAATCTTTTAATTTATTTAAAATTACATTATTATCTTCAATTCCATCCTTTTTATAATAATTTTCTCCAATATTTAAATCTAAATCATTATTTTTAATTTGGAGTAAATCAAATTGTTTTATTGCTTCCTGATAATCATTTTGAAGTATGTTAAATTCTTCTTCTTTTTTTTCATTTTCATTTATTAGGGTAATTAATTCGTTTTTTAAATTTTCAATCTCATTCTTTAATTGTAATTCTTTAAATTTTTTTTTATGATATTTATCATTATATTTCATATAATTTTCAATAAAATATTTTAAAATTAATAAAATATTATCAATATTTTTAAATATTATTGTAAAATCATCTAATTTATTTATAATATCATCCCTAAATTCATTATCTATAGAATTATATATTTCTTTTATATCTTCATAAATATTATTAAAAATTATTTCTTTTTGATGGAATTCATTTTTTGTTATTGATAAAAATTCGGTTATTTTGTTTTCTGTTAAATTATCGTATTGAATATTATCCATTTTAATAATTTAAATTAATTTTAAATTATTTTTAAATTAAATCATAATTTGTTAATTTTTTAAAAATACTTATATTTGAATAACAATATATTTTTTAATCTATTTTAACTTATCTATTTTATTTTACAATTTAAAAAAAAATTATTTTTTTTAATTTCTGTATAAATTATA
>JAEEGK010005874.1_pt1 | contig 29651 bp, 20 predicted proteins | sample 8958771 | NCBI WGS metagenome assembly JAEEGK01 (sample SAMN16246547, study PRJNA631951) | gut metagenome | biome: gut microbiome; feature: rumen; material: SC-attached | host: Bos | place: Iran: Karaj | collected 2018-10 | reverse complement strand
TTAAAACAAAGTTTGATTGATGAATTTGAAATTTTTCATTTTTGTAAGAATATAATAGATATAATAGAACCTAATTTTGATTGTCAAATAAAAGAAGATAAAATTATTATTAGAATAGAACTTCCAGGAGAAGTATTAGATTTTAAATCTAGAATAAATCATATTAGGGGTTTTTATTATTTTAAATTCAAAGGAACAATTAAATTTCCTGAATCAGAGGATCTATGTTTTAAAAAAGGAAATATGAAAGATGGTGAATTTAGATTATTTTTTACAATAATTCCAATTAATGAAGGGAAAATTATTAATAATTCTGACCTAAGGTTGAATTTGATGAAATAAATGGAATTGTTATTATAACATATGAAATTGATAAAATTAAATACTTTGATGAAGAGTATGATTCTGTTATTGAGATATAATAAAGTGAATTGTGTTTGAATTAGTAATTATTTTATCATTCTTTATTATAAATTAAATATCTTTTGAAATGTAAATATTAAAATACCATTATTTTTTTGAGAATTTGAAATAGATGAATCAGGAATATAATAAATAAAAATTATTTAAATTGAACATTTTAAGAACATGAAATTATCAATTACGATAATTAAAATAATAATAATTAATATTTTATTGTTTTCAATAAACAATTAAATCAATTAAATTTACAATGCAAACTAAAATAATGCAGTTTGAATAGAAAGATTAAAAAAGTTCACCAATTTTTATTTCTTTATTTTAATTGATAGATTTAATTCAAATAAATAATTATTTAAAAAACTAAATACCAATGTTTTTCAAGGAATAGGAATACGTGAGAGTGGCAAGAACTCCATATCTTCTTTTTTATTTTCACCAAGTAAACATAATTTATGTTTATTACTATAATAAAAATAGAATAAACTCTAGAAATAAAATTATTAACTGTCATCATATAATAATATAAAAATTTCTTATTTATAAAAAAATCATTAAATATTCTTATCAGGAAAAATTTCTTTTTTATTAAAATCAAATTTAATATTGAATATAATGAGAGTTCTTTTCCTGTCATAGAAATAACAATAATTTCTCATATATTATATTTATTTTTAGGACAAAATAACTTTTTTTCAATCTCTTTTTCCTCTTATACTAGTTATATAAATAGAATCATAAATTTTTTAATTATTCTTCCTTTAAATAAATTTCCATTTTTCATATGAGTAAATTTTGGAGATAATTTCATTCATTATTAATCTTTAATTCATGGTTTTATTTTTATTTGAATTTTTCAATTATAACAATAATTATATGGTTATTATTATCCTTTATTATTCATTTTATGTTTTTTTTATTGTTAATATAAAAAAAGAAGAAATAGAAAAACTTTCTTTTCTTGAAAAGAACAATTTATATTTATATAAATAGATTATTAACTTTTTTATTATTTTCTTTTATTTCTGAATTTTCTTTATTTTAAATATTATATATTTGATATAAAAAAATCCCATTTTTAGATTAAATTATTCTTCAACACCTTAATTTTTGAATTTTTGTCAATTTGATTTTATGTTTTTTTCTTAATTTTGAGAATTACTTTATGATTAATCAAACATTACAAAAATTTCTTTTTTATTTAATATTATTTACACAAAATAGTCATTTTATATATTGATAATTTTTATTATTAATAATAAATTAGAGTATAATATATTGAATTTTATTTTTTCTCTTTTCAATACTTATTTTTGAAATTTAAGATTGAAAAATAAAATTATATTTTTTCTTAAAGGATTTTATATTTTAAATACATTGTATTTTTATCTTATATTTTAAGGATTTATGTAAAATATTATTTTATAAATTTTATCCATAATGTTATTTAAAAAAAAATTATAAACATAAAAAATAAATAATCATAATAAATCTGGAAAAAAGATTATATATCTTGAAAAAATATTTTATTATTTAATATTTAAATGAAGACAAATATTAATTGGAAAATCACTAATTGAATAAAAGTCAAAAAAAATATAAATAAAAAAAACCAAAAAAAAGCTTAAAAATCTTTAATTTATTCCTTAGTATATTTTCCAAACCATTCAAAAACTTCTTCATACCATTTAATTTGATTAACAGGACTAAGAACCCAATGATTTTCCAAAGGAAAGAATAAAAATTTAGATTCAACTCCTTTTAACTGTAAACTAGTAAAAGTACTTAAAGCTTCAGTTAAAGGCACTCTATAATCTTTTCCTCCATGAATAACAAGCATAGGAGTATTCCAAAACTTAACAAATCTTTCAGGTGAATTTTTTTCATAACCATCTCTAATTTCTTTCCCATCAAAAGGATTACATCCTATTTTATCTTTAGGGCAAAATTCAGATTTTTGAAACCATAATTCATCAGTACCATAAAATTTACTAATAACAGAAAAAGCACCATCATGATTAACAAGACATTTAAATAAATCACTATGTCCTTCAATCCAATTAATCATATAACCACCATAACTACCTCCAGCAGCACATATTTTTTTATCATCCATATAATTATTTTTACTAAGAACATATTTTAAACCATTAATAATATCTTCATAAGGAACTCCACCCCAATCATTTCTAACAGCATCTTGAAATTTAGATGATACTCCAATTGAACCATGTGGATTTATCATTATTACAGCATAACCTCTATTAGAAAATACTTGTGGATTCCATGAATAAGACCATCCTGATGTCCATGATGATTCTGGTCCTCCGTGAATTAAAAGAGCTACAGGATATTTCTTTGATGAATCAAAATTTATTGGTTTTATCATCCAACCATATACTGTCTCGTTGTATCCTCCTATAAAATTAAATGCTTCTGGTGTTGGAAGCTCTATTTTAGATAAAAGGTCTTTGTTTAAATTCACTATTTCTGGTTCTTTTAGATTTTCTAATGATACTATTTTATCTGGAGTGTCGTATCCTACTTTTTTAGAATATAGGATTTTACGGTTTGATAATGAATGGAAAGGAAGACTATATGATGATGTTGTTGAATTTGTTGTGAAATGAGTAAATTTTGGTTTTGAAGGATTAGATATATCTAATGTAAATATTTTGCTTTGTCCTAGAAGAACTGATGTGAAATATATTGTCATATCATTATACCACATGAAATCAGTCACTGATATATCAAGAACATCATCAATTATAGATACTTTATTTGTTAATATATTATATATTTCAAAATGTAAATTCTCACTTTCTAACATTGGAGTTTTCATTGCTAAATAAGCAATTCTTGTATCATCAATTGAAAATTTAGGACTTTGAGTTCTTGCATCAGTATGACTAGTAATTAAAATAGGTTTATTCATTAACTCTAAATTAATAAAATATGTTTTCCATCCTGTATTCCATGATTCAGTATGTTCTCTATGATGAGCACTAAATGCAATCATAGTACCATCATTAGATATATCATAATTTGAATTATCTGTAAATAAAGGAGGAGAATTTATTTCCATTCCTTTTGTTACATCATTAACTTCTCCATCTAATATTATTTTATCGTTTTCTAATTTTATTCTTTGATAAAATATATGAGATCCTTTCCCTTGAACTAACCATTTATCCCAATGAAATGCTAATAATGAATCATATGTTTGATATGTCATTTTTTCTTCTTTTTCTATTAATTTTGATGAACAAGTTATATTATTTTCACATGAAAAATATACATCTGCTGAAAAAACTATTAAATTTTGTTTTATTTTAAAATCATTAATTGATATAGGATAATTAGTTAATTCTATTGAAGTATCACTTGTTGAATCTGAAGGAGGAAATTTAATATATCTTATTTTTCCTTTTCTACTAAAAAAAACATAATTAGGAAATTGTGAAGAAAAAAGAGGTGAAGTATCACTTACTTCATTATTAATAGGAGTTAAATTATTTACTTTTTTTGTTTTTATTGTTGTATATTGAAGATTAGTATATGATTTATTTTCTGTTGCATTCCATTTTTTAACTGAATAAACTATATATAATCCATCAGGAGAAATTACAGGAGATGATATTCTATTCATTGATTGAAATTCTGTAAAATTTAATGGTTCATAATCTGTTTTTGAAAGGGAAAGAAATAGGAAAAATACTATTATTAATATCTTCATTTTATTCTTTTAATATTTTTAAATTTTTATTTTTAATTATTTAATTTGTTTTCATGAAATTTAAAAAAATATATTTTTTCTTTCAATAAAAAAATTTAAATTATTTATTCAGTAAATTCACCTTCTTTATTTCCTTCATCTTCAATATTAATATTATCTTCATTTTTAGGAATTTCTTTAGCAATATCAGAAATTTTTTTAACAGTATTTTTATTAGTTAACATAAAATGAGCAATAAATCCAATAGGATCATCAGGTCTTAATTTTTCAACCATAGTTAAAGCATTATGTAATAAAGGTAAAACTGTACTTTGTAAATAAATATCATTAGGTAATTTACTCATTTCACTTTGAGGATCAAATCCTTCTTCTTCTTCAATTTTAACTTCTTCTTTACCTTCCAATTTTAAAATTTCATTTTTTCTATTATTTATACATTCTTCTATTTTATTATTAAAATAATTTGAATCTACTATTGCTCTATATGGTTCTATATTAACTAAAAATCTATTTAATGCATAATCTTTATCTATTTTAGTTTTATTAATAACATCATATATTGTTATTTTATCTGGATTTTCTTTTAAATCTGTATCAAAAAATATTTGTAAAGTATCTATATCATAAGGATCAATAAGCATTAATTTTCCATTTTTATTTCCATTATTTATATAATTTGAATAATCATCCATTAAAACAAAAACACAATTTTTAGTTAATTTATCCATAAAAGTTAAATACATTTCATTATAACCAATAGTAGGAACAATGTTTTTTTCAGAATAAAAATTATCAATATCATTTCTCATTTCTTCTATATTTTCTAAAGGAGGATGTTCTAAAGTTCCAAAGAAGCATTTTTCATTTTTTTCATTATTTCCTCTATATAATACTCCCATAAATTCTTGAGTATCAAAATAAATTTTATAATCTCTTTTTTCTTTTTCAATTTCATATTTAATTTTATTAAAACCATAATCACCACAAAATCTAGGATGAAGACAATCAATGAAACAATTGTATTCATATATAAATTGAGATATTTCATTTTCATCATGTCCAAAAAATCTAAAGACAATAGCAAAATCTTGTTTATTTTTTTTTAAAGCAATTAACATATTAAAAAAGGAAATAATAATATTATGATAAGAATTTCTAAAAATTGTTCTAAATTTATCTTTTCTATCATAATCATCTCCTAAATCAATAAATTTAGGAGAAGGAACTTCTTTTAAAGAATTTTCATCTAATTTAGAATTATCTAATTTTAATCCTAAATCAATTTGAATTTTTTCATCGACTCTTAATTTTTTTCTCATATCTTCAAAATTTCTTCTAAATTTAAATCCAGGTTGATTAGGTTCACAAATATCACATAAGTCTTTAATTTTAAGAGATTTTCTTTCTTCATTCATTTCTTCAATTGATTTTTCTGGGTTTTCAATTTGATTATATTCTTCTTCTGTCATTGGTTTATATTTATCTTCTAAATAAGAAGTATAATTCATTAAATCTGGTTCTACATTTGCTTTGTCAAATTCAAGTTGTTTATGTTCTACTTTGAAAATTACTTGATTTTGCTTTTTGTCAAAATCTGGTTTTCCCCATATTAAATCTGCTAAAATTTGACGAATCTATTTTTTATATTATTTTTTATTCTTACTAAGAAATCTGTATTGTTATATCCTAATGTATCTCTCATTATTAATGTTTTGTCAATGTTAAAGTGAAGAATTAATTTACGGAAATTCCCTGCTGGGATTAAATTCTTGTTTTGTTTTGTATTTTTCATTTTATTTTTTTATAACTTATTCACTTGTAAAATATTAAATTAATTAATTATATAAAAAATTAAAAATATTCATTTTATTGTCTCTTCAAAAATCAAAAAAAACATTTAAAATACTAAAATAGAAAAAAATTAAAAAAACCAGATTTAAACATACAAAAAATATATAAAAACCCATAAAAAAAATAAAGAAATCTAAAAAAATAAAATAGAAAAAAATGTCGAATATGGAAGAAGAAAACAATTTATCAAACCAAGAGTACGATCCATTTTCAGGAGAAGGAAATTTAACAGCATTTACAAAAAAAAAGGATATATCATCTCTTCCTCAAGATGAAGACATAACATCAAACGATGCATGGAATGTAATAACATCATATTTCGAAGAACATGGTTTAGTATCACAACAAATAGGATCTTTTAATCAATTTTTAGATTCAAATATTCAAGAAATAATAAATGAAAATAATTTAATAACAATTATTCCAGATACAAAATATAATCCAAACCAAAAAATTAATTCTAATATAAAATATGAATTTGAATTTGGTCAATTACATGTTAATGATAAACCTTCTTATCATAATCAAACAGATGAAAATCCAACAACAATTCATCCTAATGAAGCTAGAATAAGAAATTTAACTTATGAAAGTAGTATGTTTATTGATGTTAAAAGTAGGGAAAAATATTTTAATAGTGAAAAAAAAACAGAAGAAATGAGAGAAGAACCTAAAACTCATGAAAAAATTTTTATAGGAAAAATACCAATAATGGTAAGAAGTAAATTTTGTTCATTAGATGGTAAAAATGATATAGGAAGAATAGATGTTCAAGAATGTGTTTTTGATCAAGGTGGTTACTTCATTATTGGAGGAGGAGAAAAAGTTTTAGTTGCTCAAGAAAGAATGGCTACAAATTTTGTTTATGTTTTTAGAAAAAGAGAAAATTCAAATGTTTATTCTTGGCAAGCAGAAATCAGAAGTAATTTAGATGGTTCTAATCGTCCTGCTAGTCAATTTTCAGTTAAAATCCCAGGGAAACCTAAAGGAGATAAATTAGGTAAAGTTATCACTGCAAGAATTCCTTATATTAGACAAGATATTAATATTATTATCTTATTTAGAGCTTTAGGTTTAGATCAAGATAAAGATATTTTAGATCATATTATTTTCGATGATAATGATACTTCCATGTTAGAATTACTTAGACCTAGTTTGGAAAATGCTTTCGAAATTCACAGACAAAGTGCTGCTCTGGATTATATTGGAAGGAGAGGAGCTGCTGAAAGTGTAGGACAAGCTAAACGTATTAGTTATGCTACTGATATTCTACAAAGAGAAATGTTACCTCATGTTAGTACTCTACCTAATAATGAATCTAAAAAAGCTTTCTTTATAGGATATATGGTCTATAGACTTGCAAATTGTGCTCTTGGAAGAACTAATGAAGATGATAGAGATCATTATGGAAAAAAAAGATTAGATATGGCTGGAGCTTTGTTTGCTGGTTTATTTAGACAATTATTTAGAAGATTTACTAAAGAAACTCAAGCTACTATTAAAGAAAATATTGATCATAAAAAAGAACCTTCATTTAAAAATGCAATTAAAAGTAATATTATTTCTCATGGATTAAGATATGCATTAGCAACAGGAAATTGGGGAACAAATAAAAGTGGTCAAGTTCAAAAAACAGGAGTTGCTCAAGTATTAAATAGATTAACTTTTGTAAGTTCCTTATCTCATTTAAGAAGATTAAATACTCCTCTTCAAAAACAAGGTAAATTAACAAAGCCACGTCAATTACATAATACGCATTGGGGTATGGTTTGTCCTGCAGAAACTCCAGAAGGACAAGCTTGTGGTTTAGTTAAAAATTTATCTATGATGGCTTATGTTAGTGTTGGTACTCCTTCCATTATTGTTCAAGATGCTCTTGAAAGTTTAGGTACTGAAAATTTAAGTGAAGTTCATCCTACTAATATTCCTGGAAAGACTAAAATTTTTGTCAATGGAAGTTGGATTGGAATCACTAAAGAACCTGAATATATTATGAAGTCTCTTATTAATAAAAGAAGAAAAGATGCTTTAAATAAAGAAATTTCCATTGTTAATGATTATGTTAATAAAGAAATTAAAATATATACTGATTCTGGAAGATCTGAAAGACCTTTATTTACTGTTGAAAATAATCAATTGAAAATTAAAAAATCACAAATTACTCAAATGAATAAATATGCTAAAGATGAAAAAGAAGAAGATATATTAACATTTGATAAATGTATGCAAACTGGTTTAATTGAATATTTAGATGTTGAAGAAGAAGAGACAGCAATGATAGCAATGAGATTTGAAGATCTGAAAGAAAATAAAAGTTATTGTTCAACATATACTCATTGTGAAATTCATCCATCAATGATTCTTGGTGTTTGTGCTTCAATAATTCCTTTCCCAGATCACAATCAATCACCTCGTAATGTATATCAAAGTGCAATGGGAAAACAAGCAATTGGAGTTTATAGTACAAATTTCAATTTGAGAATGGATACTTTAGCATATATATTATTTTATCCACAAAAACCTTTAGTAACAACAAGAACTATGGATTATCTTCATTTTAAAGATTTACCTGCTGGAATTAATGCTATGGTTGCTATTATGTGTTATACTGGTTATAATCAAGAAGATAGTATTATTATGAATCAAAGTTCTATAGATAGAGGATTATTTAGATCTGCTTTTTTTAGAACTTATCAAACTGATCAAAAAAGTTCTGAAAGAAAAAAAGAAACTATTGAAATACCTATTAAAGAAATAACTTCTGGATTCAGACATGGTATTTATTCTAAATTAGATGTTGATGGTATTATTTCTCCATCAACTAGAGTAAGTGGTGATGATATAATAATAGGTAAAACAGATACAGTCCTTCGAAATGGAGTTCCTATAGAAACAGAATTGAAAAAGAAAAAAAAAGATATTTCTATTCCATTACGTTCAAGTGAAAATGGAATAGTAGATACAGTAATGATAACAGATAATTATGAAGGATATAGAATGGTAAAAGTGAAATGTCGTAGTATTCGTATTCCTCAAATAGGAGATAAATTCGCATCTCGTCATGGTCAAAAGGGAACAATAGGAATGACATATCGACAAGAAGATCTCCCTTATACAATAGAAGGAATATCACCTGATATTATAGTAAATCCACATGCTATTCCATCTCGAATGACCATTGGTCATTTAATAGAATGTCTTGCATCTAAAGTTGCTTCAATAAGAGGTGATGAAGGTGATGCTACTCCATTCAGTGATGTTACTGTAGATGCAATAAGTAGAGATTTACATTTTATAGGTTATCAAAAACATGGAAATGAAGTAATGTATAATGGATTCACTGGAAGGAAAGTTAATATGTTAATTTTCTTTGGTCCTACTTATTATCAGAGATTGAAACATATGGTTGATGATAAAATATTTTCAAGAGCAAGAGGACCTGTTCAAATTCTTACTAGACAACCTACTGAAGGAAGAGCTAGAAGTGGTGGGTTGAGATTTGGAGAAATGGAAAGAGATTGTATGATTTCACATGGTGCTGCCAGGTTCTTAAAGGAAAGATTAATGGATGTAAGTGATAAATATAGAGTTCATGTTTGCGAAAATTGTGGTTTAATTGCTGAAGCTAATATTAAAGCTGGAAGTTATTTCTGTAGATTATGTCAGCAAAGAAAAATTAGCCAAGTTTATATTCCTTATGCTTGTAAATTACTCTTTCAAGAATTAATGGCTATGCATATTACACCAAAAATGGTTTTGGCATCTACGAAAATTGATAAAGCTTAAACAATTTTAATATGTTTTATATATTTAATTGAATTTCATAATTAATAAATTATTAAAATTAAAATAAAATAATTATAAATAATGTTCAGAAATCAAAAAAAAAATTATAAAAAAATTAAAATTAAAAAAAAGAATGAAAACCATAATTTTAATCTTTTTCTTTATAATAACTAATTCCAAAGTATTAATAAAAGTTCCTTACATAGATCAAACAAAAAAATGGCCAACAGGATGTGAGAGTGTATCAACAGTTATGGCATTACATTATTTAAATGTGAAAATAACAGTAGATCAGTTTATTCAAAAATATTTACAAAAATCACCAATTCAATTTAAAAACAACAAAATGTACGCAGGAGATCCAAGAAAAGTATTTGTGGGTTCTCCCTATGATAAGAATTCATATGGATGTTATGCACCAGTAATAATAAATGCATTAAAGAGATTATTAAATAAGAATAGTTATATAGTAAAAGATTTAACTGGAGTTTCAATGAAAGATTTAGAAAAAAAATATATTGATAAAAAAATTCCAGTTATTTTTTGGGCTACTATTGATTTAAAAGCTAGTTTTAATGGTTCTGTTTGGTATATTCATGGAACTAATAAAACCTTCACTTGGAAAGCTAATGAACATTGTATGCTTTTAGTTGGTTATGATAATAATAAATATTATTTTAATGATCCTTGGGGAAATCATGGTGTCATTGGATATGATAAAAAATTAGTTGAAACTAGACATAAAGAACAATATTCTATGGCTGTTGCTGTTTATAGAAAATAAAATTTGTTTAAGTTTATTTCAAATTTTTTTCTTTTATTTTTATCATTTTATTATTTTAATTGGTAATAATTTTTATTTTATTTGAAATTAGAGTTATTGATCACTTAACATTCTTTAATTTTTTTCCATAAAAAAATAAATCTATTGAAAATATATATTTGATAAATAATTAATATATTTTTATTTTCAAAATTTTATCCATTTATTTTAATGTACATTTCGATATTTTTCAGTCTCTTTAATTATGATTTTTTCAATCAATTATTTTTCAAAAACAAAAATTAAGAAAAAAGAATAGAATAAACAAAATAAAAAATAAAATAAAAGTATTATAAAATCAAAAAAATTAAAAAATAGAAATTTAAAAAACTAAATCTCAATTGTAAAGTAATATTTTAAATCATAAAAGCCAATTCTGAATTTTTTTGTCCATTCCCGAAATAAACACCTCCATAAAGATCAGAGCAAGATTGATGAACAGCATAATATCCAGGCCAAAGTAAGCTTCTAACATTACTAATTTTTCCAGTAGAATCAACTTGAACACTCCAACTTCCTTTAACATCATCACTTAAAATATTATCTAAAATATCATATTTAAAGCAAGCATCATCAGTTTCACTATATTCTAATTTTTCCTGAGTCATAATAGGTCTAAAATGAAGATATTTTTCTTTTTTTTTTAAATCTTCCATTTTTAAACCTTTAAAAGCTTTATTAAATCTTAATTGATGTTCAGGTAATAATTTAACAGCACCTTCAGGAATAACAGAAGTATCAGTATCGATTTTTCTTACAATATAACTTAATTTTAATTTCTCAGTGAAATTTTCTTTAGGAGGTTCTTTCTTAGGAGCATTTTCATCGACACTAATATCAGGATCTTCTAATTTCTTTTCTTCTTCATCTCCTTCTTGAGCTTGTTCTTCACCTTCTTCACCTTCTGGATTTTCTTCTTTATATTTCTTAACTATTAACTCTGGATTTCCTTGAAGAGGACGAGAATAACTTTCTAAGAAATCATTGTCATGGTAAGGGTAAGTCTCAGGAAGTTCTTCAAATTCAAATTTTGTCTGGGAACAATAGTAAAATTTCTTTTTAGGAAATGCATATCTATTGAAATCTAATCCTACTGCTATATAGTAATCTGATGTCTCTCCTGTTATTTTTCCCCAGAAAAGTAACTCTTCGTCTTTTGTTTTTGAATGTAATTCTTTTAATGCTATTTGAAGCTTTGTTCTATAAAAAAATTAGAATTATATATTTTTTAATTTATAATTGGGTTTTTACTTTTCTTCTATGTTTAATGTTATTCCGTTGAATTGAGATATTATGTCTAAGACTTTGTCGAAGTTTTTATAGATTTTCATTTTTTTTTTATGTATTTTATTTTTTTTTTTTCGGTTATTTTAAATTTTTTTATTTTTTTAAATAGTCTTTTATTCCTTTAATATATTGGTTATAATTAATTTTTAATTTAGTTAATAAATTGTATTTAATGAAATAAAAGAAAATAAAAAAATAAAAAAAATATTTCAAAAGATATTTAACCAAATTTTATAATATCATTATCAAAAAAAAACAAAATCAAAAATCCAATCAAAGCTAAAAAAAAATGATTAAAAAAGTAAAAATCAAAATATAGAAACCTCCTTATTGATTTCCACTACTTTTAGGAATTTCAATAGAATTCAATTTATTCTTCCTATAAACCTTAACACTAAAAGAAAAATTAAAAAAATAAAACTTACATATGAGGTCCATTAGGATCATCAATTTTATATTCTTCCCCACTTCCATTTCCTAAATTATCAACACTCATATTAACATTAACATTTTGTTCATCATTAGCTTTATGAGAATGAATAGAAGGAAGGACATTACTATTATTCATATTTTTTCCTGGAGAAATTTTTCTATCATTATCACTATCATAATTCTCACCATCAATATTTGAACCACGAACATCTAAATTAAGCATATTTAACATTCTAGAAAATCCATTTCCAATTCTATAAGCTTTATCATTAGGTTCTCTCATAGGATATTTATTCCAAGCCATATATTCTCCTTTATCCTTTAATTCTCCTATATATGCTTCACATGATGCACATGTAAATCCTCCTATTGGTTTCTTTGCTAATAACCAATTGTCTCCTTTTTCCATTCTCTTTATATATACATCTACTATATGCTTTATTTGAGCATCTAAATATTTTATACTTTTTGATGTATCTACTTTATCTGCAAATCTCCTATTACAATATAATTTTAATTCTTCTAATTTAGAATTCATTAATGTCTCGAAATTCCTCATGTCTTCTTCACTTGCTTTTGTTTTTAATACTTCTGATAAATCTCTAATTAATTTCCTTATATCATCTAATTCATTCTTTATTTTATTTTGTTCTTTCTGATATGTTTTTAAAAAGTCATTAAATGATGCAACTTCTAAATATTTAGTTTGATCAAATATTGTTCCTTGAACACCAGGAATTCCAGTTTCACCCATTCCAGCTTTTAAAGTAATAACAGAAGCATTTAAAGATTCAATTTTTTTAAGAAGGAAATTTAAGTCATTTGTATTCTTATTTACTTCATCAGCTAATCTATCATTAGAATCTTTAACATTATTTAATATTGCAGCTTGAATATTTACTTTATCATTTAAATCATAAAAATCTTTTTGATTAGTTTTTGAAGTTAAATCATTTTGTAATTTAACTAAATCATCTCTTAATTGTTCAATATTAATATTTTGAACAACAGCTTTTAAATTTTTTTCTAAATCATTAACTCTTTGACTTAAATCTTTTAAGAATTTCATTTCAGTATCAGAAAGTCCATTTCCAGCATTAACAACATTACTACTTCCATTATCTTCATCATCACTTTTTTTCATATTATTCATTTTAGCTTTTAAATTTTCAATTTGTCTTGAAGCAGCATTTCTATCATCTTCACTTTTTTTTAACATTTTCTTATAATTTTCATTTAATTTACCTTCTAATTCATTAACTTTATTTGCATTTTCATCATTTGAGTTTTGAATTGCTTCTGCTAATTCTTTCATTGTATCTTTTAAACCTTGAAATGTATGTTGACTTACATCAAATTGATTTTTCATATTTTGCATATCTGTTTTAAATTTATACATATCTTCATTTATTTTTTTTATTTTCTCATCAACACTATCAAATTTTTTAAATACCTTTTGTTCTAAATTCATTATTAAGACTTTTGATAAATCTATATTTCCACCTTCAGTTTTAGCATCTTTAAATAAATCATATATATTAAAATCATTACATTTAATTGTTAAATCATCAATTTGTTTTGTCATTTCCTCATTTTTTAATCTCATTTCTTCAAATTTATCTTCTAAAGATTTTAAACCAATTTTTTGTAATTCAATATCTTCATTATTTCCTCCTGAAGAACTTTGACCAGTAAATTTACTAAATTCCATTTTTTTCATTTTTTTTTCTAATTCATCTATTCTTTTATTTATTTCTTCTGCGTCAAATCCATTATCATAATATTGATTATAATTATCTTCATTTTCTTCACTTTTTTTTTCTCCTTCATCTTTTCGGTCAGTTACATTTTCATCTTTTTTATCACCTTCTTTTTTTTTTCGAAGATTTATATTATCATCTGTAATAATATCTGAAGATATTGCACCTCCATTTTTTATTTTTGTCATTATGACTTCTATTGATTTTAAACGTTTTTCATTTATTGAATGTTGCTCAACTATATCTGCAGCTTTTTTGTCTGTTTCTTCTATATTTTTTATACGGTCTGCCATTAAGTCTTGGTTCTTTAATATTGCGGTTAATAATCCTTTTAAGTTATCAAACGAATATGATAAATTAAATAATGCATTTAAGTCAATATCTGTTTTTTCTAATTGTAGTTCTATAGACATTTTTATTTTTATTTTTTTTATTCTTTTTTAAAGGATTTTATTCTGATTGTTTTTTATAATTTTATTTTTCGTTAATTATTAATTTTTCATTACATATTTTTTATTTTTATTTTATTTCTTGGTTTATTGGAATAAATTTTAAATTTTAGTTTAAATAGAGAAAGAAAAGATTAATTTTAAGTTTTTATTTAACATCATTTACCTTCTTTATTTATTATCAAAAATCTAAAACAAAAAAATAAGGAAGATATTATAAAAAAATAAAAAATGAATCTAATTACCAACTTATAAAAATTAAATTAACATAAAAAAAAAAATAACGTACAAAAATCCTTAAAAAAAGTAAAAAAAATAATAATAATTATAAAAAAAATTAAAAAAATACTTTTTTTAAATAATTAATATAAAATGAGTAGTAATCACCAAGAGAAGGAAATCCTAAACAAATTATTCTTTAACAAATATTTAACAGTTCAAAAATTAGGAGAAGGATCATTTGGTATGATATATAAGGGAAAATTCAAAGATGAAGAATTTGCATTAAAATTTGAAAATAGAAAGAGAGGTCAAAGTCTTCTTCAATCAGAAGCATATATAATGAGTTATTTAAAAGGACGTAAGAATAAAAAAATATAATTAAAATTTATATAGCTGGAATTCCTTTTGTTAAATCTTTTGGTTATTCAGGAGATTATAATATTTTAGTAATGGAACTTTTAGGAAAATCATTAGAAGATATTTTTGAATCAATTCAAAATAAAAAATTCTCACTTAAAACAACATGTATGTTAGGAATTCAAATGATAACAATAATAAAATATATTCATGATAAGCATATAATTCATAGAGATATTAAACCAGATAATTTTGTAGTAGGAATAAATGATAGAAAGAAATATATTTATTTATTAGATTTTGGTTTAGCCAAAAAATATAGAAGTTCAAAAACTTTACAACATCATCCAATGATTCAAAAAAAAAAACTAACAGGAACTGCAAGGTATGCTTCAATAAATGCTTTAAAAGGTTTAGAACAAAGTAGAAGAGATGATTTAGAATCAATAGGATATGTTTTAATATATTTTCTTCAAGGAAAATTACCTTGGCAAGGATTACCAGTTAAACCAAAGGAAGATAGATATGTTAAAATTATGGAAAAAAAAAGAGATACAACACCTGAAGATTTATGCAAAAATTTACCTCAAGAATTTCAAACTTATGTTAAATATACTAGAAATTTAGGATATGAAGAAGATCCAGATTATGATATGTTAAAAGGATTATTTAATACTATAATGGAAAGAGAAGGTTATGAAATGGATTATATTTATGATTGGAGTTCTCCTATTGAAAATATTAGTAAAGCTAATAATAGTAATCTTGAAGTTGATGATAATAATAATATTATTATAGAAAAAAATGATAATGGAAATAAAAGTGAAGGTAATAATAATAAGAATGATATTATTAAAAAAGAGTATGGAGATGAAACTGGGAAAAATAAACAAATTATGGTTGTTAATAATTATGTTAATCATGTTAATAATATTGTTATTAATAATAATAATAATAATGGTACTTCTCAAGATAATAATACACATAAAGCCAAAAAAAATAGTAGTTTTGCTATAAATCATACTTCTAATCCTATTAATAATAATCTTGATAATAATTCTCCTCATCATGAACATGAAATGAATCCAAATATAAGAAATATTGTTACAAATAAAAATTTATTTGATATTAACCATGAACATACTATTGAAACAAGAAATAAAGAATATAAATCTAGTAAATGTTGTAATGTAATTTGTGTTGATAATCAAAAAGATAGTAATGAAAATATAATTCAACAAGATGAGAATGAAATGATAATACATGATCAAAAAGAATCACTAAATAGATGTTGTTTAATTTTTTGATTTTTTTTGGTGAATATTATTTACATTGAAATATATAAATCTGTAATAAAGTATTACTATATTAACATATTAATTATATATTTTTTTATAAAAAATAAAGAAAAAAATATATATTTAATTAATTAAAAATATAAATGTTATTTGAGAATCCTTCTTCTAAAACAAATTCAGAACATAATACAAATATTAAATTATATAAAAAATTAATAGAAGAAGAACATAAAAAAGATCCTAAATACAAAACAGAACTTTGTCAAAAATATATGGAAACAGGAAATTGTCCTTATGGAATAAAATGTAGATTTGCTCATGGAAAAAAAGAATTAATCTCTAAAATAATGGGAATTAATTATAAGAAAAAACCATGTAAAAAATTTACTCAATGTGGTTTTTGTCCTTATGGATCAAGATGTAATTTTTTACATAATGAAAAAAAAAATTTGAATTTACCTTTTTATTATATTATTACTTTTATTGACTTTATTCCTTTAAATCATAGACTTCCTGTTTTTCAAAATTTTTCTTTATTTCAAAAAAATTTTTCTGATAAAATTCATAGTTCTTCAACAAGTACTAAATCTAATGTAGATGATGATGAAGAATTAAATTATAAAAATATTTACTTTTATGAACAAAGTTATTATTAGGTATTTTTTATTGGTAATTTATTTATTTTGTATATGTTTGTATATATTGATATAAATGATAGCTTTAGAGTTTTAGATTATTAAATAATTTTATTATTTATATTTTTTTCCAGTTAAACTTTCTTTATTTATAGTATTAAAACTAAGGTTAATTTTAAAATTGGTTTAAAGATATAATATTAAGTAATTTTTTATTTTGATTAAATAATTAATTTATATTGTTTAAATGAAAATAAAAATAAATAAAATAAAATGAACATGCAAGATATTCTTAAAAATAAAATTGGTTTTTTTGTTAGTGTAAAATATACAGATATTTTTTGTGATTTATTACGAAATATAAAAGAAATAATTAAAGAAGAAGAAGATAAAAAATTTGAAACTTTTTTTGAAAGATATTAAAAAGAAAATACTACAGTAACTTTAAAAGATAAAATTCAATTGTATATTTCAAAAATAAAAAAGGGAATATTTACCGAAGAAAAATATTTAAATTATACTTTTTCAATATTAGAAATAAAATATTTAAAAAATAAAGCAAAAAAAATAAGAAAAAAAATAAAATTATTATCATTAGAACTTAATAAAAAGACATCTATATTAATAGAATTATATATTAGAAGTTGTAAAAAAGAATTAAAATTATTATTAAATCCAGAACAAAAAACAAAAAATAGAAAATTAAGCAGAAACAAACAAAATGATGATGATGATGAATTTGAAGAACATGAAAATATAAATTTATTTATTGGTAAATTTGATTATAAAAAATTTCTTGAACAACTTCAAACTGTTAAAATTAAACAATCTGGTTCTGTTCATGCTTTTATTTTCCAAGATTCAAATTCTGGATCATATGAAAATAAATTACAAACTTTTAATGCTCCTTCACAAGAATATAAAAAAAAATTATATAAACAAAGAACTTTAATAATGGAAAGCAAAAAAGAAAAAATATTAATTAAATTAAATAAAAAAAATCATAATTTAACTAAAGATAATAATAAAGAAGATAGTATTAATAATAATCGTTTCTTAAAATCTAAAAATAAAACATCTAGAAATAATTTTAAATTAAATTATACTAATTATACTAGTAGAGAAGAATTAAAAAATTCAAATTTAGATTCTTATATAAATTCTAAAAGAAAAATTAAGAATAAAAATGAAATAACTGATTCTAATACAGAATTAAATTATCTTCCAAAAATAAGAATAAAAAAACCTTATTTAAATTTAACTAAAAGACCTTGCCAAATAGATTTCTATTTAAAAAAAGAAGATCTTTATTATTAAAGGAAAATATAATCAGTGAAAAAGAAAAAAATATATAATTTATTTATTATATTATTTATTTATAAGGTAAAATTCATTTTTGTTTCTTTTTTGTTAATTAAAAAAAAATAAAAAATTAGAATTGTAATTAAGAAAATCAAATATATAATAAAACTAAATTTTTTTCTTTAATAGAATGTTTAATTTCACATTATGTTGTATTCAAATAATAAATCATATTTATTATTAAAACTAAAAAATAGAAGATTGATAAATAAATAAAGGTTTTTATTATAAATAATAATCTAAGAAATTTCTCTTTTAAATTTTAAAAAAAAAATAGGATTTAAAAAAAGATTATAATTAAAAAAAGATACAATTGTAAAAATAAAGTTATTTATTATTTCACTTACATACTTTATTTTTTTCAAAATTTACTAATTTATTTTTGTAGAATTATACTTATCAAAAATTAATAAAAAGAAACAAATAATATTATATTTGTTTCAATTCTTCATTTTCAACAGTTATTCCCAAAACATAATTTGGTAAAGAAGGAATTTTTGAAAATTTTTCTTTATTATTAATATTAAAAATATTATTATTTGAAAAAGTTTTAATTTCAGGCATTTTTGTTTTTTTATAAAGTTTTTGTGTAATTCTTTCATTTTTATCATTCATAATTAATTTATTAGAATTATTTGCAGTTAAAGGTCTTTTCAAAACAATATTATCTTTTTCATTAAAGAATTTACCTTTATATATATCATTTATATTATTAATTTCTAAAAGATTTATTATATTTTTTTTCTTATTGTTATTTATATCAACCAATGAATTTGATTCATTTTTATTTTGTATTAAAGTATTTTTCTTTGTAGTATTATTAAATTTAATTTTATTTTCATTTAAATTTCCTAATTTAGAAAAGGAAAAATCTTTTTTATTTAAAATACAATTATATTTATTTCTTTTTTTGAAAATTTGTTTTAATCCATTACTAGGAGTTTTTAACTCATTATGATTTTTTTGAAAATAATTATTAGTTAATGCAAAATTTGGCTTCTCATTTAAAATATTAGTTGAAGAATAATCTTTAAGAAAACTATTTATTTTATTAACTTCTATATTGGTTGTGAAAGTTTCAAAAGTAAAAGGAACTTTCATTGTATATGAATTATCTTGATTATTATTATAAAAATTATATTTTTTTGGTGAAGTTTTTAAAAGAAATTTATTCTTTCTTGATGATTGTTTATTTTCTGTTTCATCATTCATTGTTTCTTGAATTAATATGTTATTATTTCTTGTTTCTGAATTTGGATTTTCATTTTGAAATATAAACTTTACATTTTCATTTTTATATAATCTTTTTGAACTATTTATTGTTCTGAATTTAATTTCTAATTTTTCTTTATTTCTTACTTCATTGAAAATTTTTTCAAAATTATTTTTCTGTTCTTTTTTTTCTTTTTCTTTAACACTATTATCAAACCGTTTTTTAACACAACTTTTTTTAGGCTTCATTTCAATATGATTTTTAATGTCACTAATATTTTCCTTAAAAATTAAATCTTTATCAAATTGAATACTAACTAAAGAATTATTTGGGATTTTATCTTTCCATTTAATTTTTTTTTTATTTTTATTTTTATTTTTTGTTTCTTCTATAATTTTATCTTTGTTATTATTTATATTATTATTAAGATTATCTCTTTCTTTAAGTGAAAGAGTATTAATATAAGTATTTCTCATAATATTTTCATCTTTGTCTCTATTATTTTCTTCTTCAGACCAATTAATAGACTTTTTAATATTAGTAATTTTATTATTTCTTTTTTCAAATTCAATTAATTGTTTCATGAAATAATTAGGAATTAAGACATCAACTGTTTTACTTTTAATGTAATCAATACATTTATTAACAGTCCAATTATATTTTTTTATTAAATATATTATAACAACTATAAAACATCTATTTTTACCTTTTAATGAAAAAATTAATAGTCCTTCTCCATTTTTTTCAGCATTATCAATAAATTTCATTAATTTTATTATATTTTCATCATTAGAATTAAATAATTGTTGTTTTGGACTTTCCATCCAATTTAAATTTATAGATTTAACATTTGAAAATCCTAAATTATTTATTGAAATGTTATTTGTTGAATTAATAATATGAGTTATGTTAAATTCTTCTATTAATTCTTTATTTGTTCCTATTGTTATATCTCCTATATATATTGTGTCTTTTATTTTTATTAAATTAAAAGTATTAGAAAGACTATTCATTTTTATTCTTTTTCGAATTAAAATAAATAATTTAAATTCAGTTTTATCATTGGTTATTTGGTAATTATTTTATTAAATGTAAATATAATATTATTTAATAAAATGATTTAAATTAAAAATATTGAAATTTTATATTATTAATATAATCTACTAATTGAAAAACATTTTTAGATATTTATAAATAAAAGAATATCCATTTATAAATAGTTATAGTTTAATTATTATGATAAATAACATCTAATGAATTTTTCAAATTTATTTGATTCTTATGAAGAAAAAGATTATAATATATAATATACAGAATTTGTGTTATTAATAATTATTTTTCTTTATTTTATGTTAATTATATTTAAAATTCATCAATTTAAATTAATAATTATTATTGTTTATTTTTTATGATACTATTCATACCAAAAAAAAAAAAACACAGAAAATAATAATCTTCATTTTTAAATATAAGTGAAATTAAAAATAAAACATAAAAATTTATTAAACTATTCTTTCTTCTCTCAATCTTTATTAAACATTAAAATGATATATAATAAAAAAAGAAACCGATCAAAAAAAAAAAACAATATTAATAAATTCAAAAGTAACAGCTAATAAAACCTAAAAAAAAAAAAAATTTTGTTTTTAAAAACCAATTAAGCTATTTAAATCAAAAAAAAATAAAAAAAATTATAAAAAAAAAATGGACAAAATGATAACCTTAGTATCATCAGACGGAGAGAAATTGCAAGTAACATCAAAAGCAGCTCAAAGGAGTCAATTAGTGAAAGGAATAATAGAGGATTATCCAGACGATGCTGAAGTGCCTTTAAACAATGTAAAAAGTAACATTTTGAAAAAAATAAAAGAATATCTAGATCATTATCAAGATTCAGATCCAAAAGAAATTGAAAGACCTTTAGCAAGTCAAAATTATCAAGAATGTGTTGATGCTTGGGATTATGAATTTATTAATGTTGATTTAGATTTAATTTTTGAAATTATTTTAGCTGCTAATTATATGGATATTAAACCTTTACTTGAATTAGCTTCTTCTAAAGTCGCTTCTATTATTAAAGGAAAAACTCCAGAAGAAATTAGGAAAACTTTCAATATTCAAAATGATTTTACTCCTGAGGAAGAACAACAAATTAGAGAAGAAAATCAATGGTGTTTAGATAATCTTTAAATTTTTTAAATTTTTTTAAAAAGTATCTAATATATTTTTTCAGATTTTTTTTTTATGTTTTTATGTTTTTTTCATGTATTTTATTTTATTTTTTTTTTTGGCTTTGTTCGAATTAATTTTTTAAGGTCATTTAGGAAATTAATTATTTTTTAATTTTTATTTTTTTTAGAATTTTAGTTTTTTAAAAAAGTTTATAGAATAAGTCAAATTTTTTTCAATTTTTTTTGTTTGAAAATCTTAATAATAAAAAATTAATTAATTAATAAAATTTTATAAATAAGAAGGAGCATTAACTATATTTATGTAAAAAAATATATTTTTTTTATAATATATCAAATTTATTATAAATTAACTGATATTAAAGAATCTGAATTAAGAAATATTATACCTAAAAATCTATAATTATTTTTTCAATAAATAAAATTGAAAATATATTATCCAATTTATAATTTAAATCCCTATTTTCATGATAAAAATGAATAATAAGATATCATAAACACTTTATAAATTATACATCCTTAACTTTCTTATTTAAATGTAAATAAAAAAAATATAATCTAATATAAGATTTAATGGTAATTAGAGTAGAATATAAAAGTAAGAAAAAAGAAAATGGAAAATCCTTTCTAAATAAATCTTATATTCTTTATGAATTTCATATATTTGATAATGAAGATTTAATTTCTATATCTCCATTATCAATGTTCATTCGCTATTCTGAAGTAGAATTTTTTAATTCTTTTCTTAAAAATAAATTTAATTTCGAAATTTTACCTTTTTTTCCCAAAAAGCTAATTTTTCATACAAATTCAAAGTTGGATGAAAGAGCAAAAAATTTAGAAAATTATTTTAATAAATTATTATCCTCAAATAATGAAGAAATAAAAAATGAAGTTGAAAATTTTATTTATTCTAATATTAAAAGGGATAATAATGAAACATTAAGTCGAAAATCAACAATGGATACTTTAAATATTTCAGAAGTAATTGATTATAAAACTGATGATTTAAATATTGTTGAAAATTTACTAAAAGACTTAGATTCTAATAATTTAATGATTTCTGAATTGATTGATAATTTCACTTTTCAAAATAGAAATAAAATTTTTGAAGACAATATTTTATCTTCTGAACAAATATATTTATTATTTTATGGGGAAAAAAAATTAAAAGGTGTAATTAATTATATAGGTGATTGTGTAGAAAAAAATATAATAGGGAGCATTTCATGTTTAAAATTAATTCATGAATTAATTAATCCTGAAAATAATATTAATTATTTGAGTTATCGTGCAATTTTACGTTTAATTACTAAATATAAAGTAAGGGATTTTCATTTTGAAAAATTATTAGCTTTAAATAATCCTCAAATATCAGAATGTATTTATCAGATTATAAAATGTATTTGTGAAACTGATACCTTCAAATTTCAAGATTTTTTTATTACTAGTCATTGTAATTTGTACTATGATTTTTACACCTTATGGTTAAAAACAAATTTTTAAATTTCTTTATTACCTATTGTATTATTCATATGTAAAAATACCTTTTTATTCATTATTAGTTTAAATTAGTTTATTATTATGTAAAATTAAGGTAATTATCTTTTTTTTTATATATTTAATTATTTATTAATTTAATTATATAGAGTTTTTAAAAAATAAAAAAAAGCAAAATTGTTTTTGAATTTAGGAATTAAATTTGATTATAAGTATGTTAATTTATTTTTTAAATTAACAGACCTTATAGTCTATTAAATATTAATGTATGATTAAAAGATTAATATTTTTTTAATTATTCAATAATTATTATATTAATTTCTTTAAGTGATTATTCACAAACTAGTTATTTTTAATTTTATGTTATTCAAAAATTTTATTATATAATGTCAAAGAGAAATAATTGGAAAAAAGGAAAAGGTGTAAAACTCCTTGCAATATTTTTTTTAACAAAACTAAGAGAATTTGAAGAAAAAGAACTTCAGAAACAATTTAACGTAGGTGATTATTCATATAATGATATATTAATAAAAGAATCATCAAAACCATCATTTTCTTTTTCTAAATTCACAAATCCAAAAAGTCATTATAAAAAAAAATCAAATGATATAATGTTATTTACTCATTCAGATTCAAATGAAAGAAATGTAAATTTAATATATTTAACATTACTAAAATTCAAAGGATTAATTAGATATATGAATTTCCAAGATTTAATTAATGATGATATAAGGAAAATTTCATGTTTTATAAAGCATAAATTTTGTTCAAAAGGACAATATTTATTTAGACAATATGAAAGTAGTGATGCAATGTATGGAGTAATTAATGGAACAGTTGATATTAGATTAGTATCTGATATTGAATATACTAAAAAATTTAATAATGCTTTAATTAAAGGAGAAGATGATATTAATTATATTGAATGTGAATATCCTCAAGAATACTTTATGTCTGATTTAGAAGAAGAATCTGAAGATTCAGATAATTCTTATAGTGAAAATTATAGTCGTGAGTCTAGTTCTGTTGAAAGAAATAATAATTTCATTAAAGATCATATTATTAAAAAATTAAATAAACAAGATAGTGTTCAAAGTAATATTAATAAACAAGAATTGAATAATCAAAATAATGATGAAATTATAAATAATAATCAAAGTAATGATACTAATTCTGTTCAAAATCCAAATGTTTTAACAATACAAAATCAATCAAAAGATACTGATAATAAAAAAACAACAAATTCCAAATCAAAAATCTCAATAACTGAAGATTACATCGATGAAATGACAGATTTAGGAATAAAAATAGAGCTTAGAAAGAAAATAAAAACATTGAAACTAAAAGATATTTATACAAAAAGAAAATTTAAAACATTAATTAAAAAAAGTGAATCAAATATAAGTAAGAAATTATCTCACAATTCATTAAAATTAAAACAAAAAAAGATAATAAAAGCAATTAAAAATCATCAAACTCCAGATTCAAATATGTCAAAAGAAGAATTAGAAAAATTTATTTTAGACTTTGAAATACCAAGAGCTCAATTATCAGAAGGAATGTGTTTTGGAGAATGGGGAATATTATATAATATACCAAGAACAACTTCAATTTATTGTTCAACTAATACAGATTTATTTTATTTAAAAAAAAAACATTTTGATAAAATATTATCTCATAAATTTATAGCAAGTGATATGAAAAAAATTAAATTTATTTTATCAAGATTTCCTTCCTTGAAAAAAAATTATAAAATGGGAAAAATGTTAACTAAAATTGTTCCAGTTTTTGTTGATAAAGGAGATATAATTTACACTCCTTTTGATAAAGCTGATTTTTTATATATTATTTATAAAGGTGAATGTGCTTTTTATAGACCTTTAGTAGAAATGAATTGTAAAGAAGACTATATTATAAAATTTGATAAATTACAAATGTTAATTAGATTAAGTCCTGGTGGAATTGCAGGTTTAGAAAGTTGTATTCAATATAATAAATATAGTTATTGCTTAATGGTTACTAAACCTAATACTATTATTTATAAAGTTGATTTAAATTTTATTTTAATTCATTATCATGATTTTAGAGAAGACTTATTACCTATGTATAAAGATCAAAAAATTTTGTTTGAAAATACTATTTTAAATATTGAGGAAACACTTATAAATAACAGTTTGAAAAATATTATTTTGAGAGAAAAACAAAAGAAATTTGAAGAAGAATTACATAAAAAAAGATTAAAACCTGCAAGTTCACTTTTACAATCTATTAATTTGAATATTAATATTAAAAATCTTCATCCTAATTTTAAAAAACCAAAAAAGAAGAAATATTATAAATTCAGTACTGTTGTTGATGTTGAACATAATAGAAATTTTCCTAAAGTAATAACTCCTTCTAGACTTTTAGAAAGATTAAAGAGTAATATTTCTAATAAAAATAATAAAACTGATAATACAAATGAAGAAAATGATAATCAAGATTTTATTTTTGTTCCAAATAAAAGAACATCTGTTTTTAATTTAAGAAATAATCCTAAATTTGATGGTTCAATTAGAAATACATTATATTTAACAGAAATAAGTGATTCTCAAGATGAAATTAAATTTACAAATAGAACAAATGAAAGTAAATTCTTTAGGAAAAAATTAGGAATAAAAAAGCAAAATATTATAAAAAGAAACCGTGGTTTTATTAGTACTGAAGATACTTTTGATAAAGAAATCACAAATTCGATAAATTCAAATTATTCTAATAAATCAGGGGTAAAATTTTATAAATCAGGAATATATGATCTTCCTTTAGTTGGAAATATAAATTAAAATTGTATTTAAATTATTAAATAAACAAATAATAATATAAGTAAATAGTTCTAATTTAAAAATATAATTTGAATTAATTTAATTTGTTAATAATAAAAAATTTAAAAAAAGAAGAAATTATCCCTTAACCAAATAATAAAAAAAATTTACTTTTTCCCTTTTAAGCTATCTAATTTAGTAGTTAACAATTTTTTCATATCACTATATAATTTCATTTGTCTATCATTATCTTCATAAGTTTCTTTAGTTTTTAATTGTTTTTCTCTTAAATCTTTAATTAAATCATTTTCTTGAGTAATAATTTCTTTATAATAATCTTGATAAGTTTTAAAATTGTCTTTATATCTTTTATCAGGTTTACTCATAAATTGACCTTCATTTTCACATCTTTTAAGCATTTCTTGATTAATTAACATAGATAAATTTAATTGATGATATTTATCTTGACAATCTCTAAAAACTTTTTCATTTTTATTATATTCTTCTTTAACTTGATCATAAACTTTTTGAACTGAAGAAGTAGCATTTTGAAAATTAGATTTTTTCTTTTCATAAGTTGGTACAATTTGTTCATATTCTCTTTTTAATTTATCTCTTTCTTCAGCTAAAGGAGCAATAACATTTTTTTTATCTTGATCTTGAATTTTCTTTTTCATTTGTTGAATTAATTTTGCATATTCTTCTAAAGTTAAAGCTTTACTTTCATCAATTTCTTGTTTTCTTGTTGCTAAAATTTCTAATTCTCTTTTTGCTTGATTTAATATTTTACCATTTTTTTCTTCATATTTCTTTAATATTTCTTCACCATCTGGAGTTTTTTCCTTTAAAATATTAATTGTTCTATCTAATATTAATGCTTCACCTTTTATTCTATCAATTACTTTTTGATATTTTTGATAAGTTTCTTTTTTCTTCTTTAAATTTTCTGCTTGTTGTAATAAATCATCTTTTCTTACAAATCTATATCCTTTTGAAGCTTCAAATTTTTTATTCATTTCATTAAATTTAATTTCTAATAAATTTTTTTCCTTTTCTAATTTCTCTAATAATTTAGCGGAATTTTCCTTTGCTGTTGTAGCTTGCATTGCATTTTGTTTATATATTTGTAATTCTGATGATTGCATTGGTGAATTTCTAATTTTATTTTCTAATTTTTCAATATCATTTACTAAATTAATTCTTTGATTTTTTAAACTAGATAAATCACTTAAAGTAATTTCAGGCATTTGTAATATTTGTTCTAAAGTTTTTAATCTATTTCTTCTATCAATTAATTCATATTTAGATAAATTTTCATAAGTATCTCTATTATTATTTCTTTGATTTTTAGCAATTTCTAATAATTGAATAGCGCTAACATTATCATTTATATTTTTTTGATTATCCATTAATCTTTGTTGAGCAATCATTAATCTTTCTTCAGCTTCTTTAATATCATATTGTTGTCTCATAATTTTTTTTTCTAAATTAGAATCTTGTTCTTGTTCTTTTCTTAATTTACTAGTCATTTCTAATAAAGCTTGAAAATCAGGTTTATTAGCATATTCTTTTTTAAATCTTTGAATAGATTGAGTTAATTGAATTTTATCACTTTGATTTTTAGCAATATCTTCTTTTAATTCTTTAATTTGAGGAGCATTTTGTCTTTTTTCTTCTAACATATTATAAGTAGTATAAAATTCAGCTTGTAAATCTTTATAATTAGTTAATAATTCTATTATTTCTTCATCTCCTTGAAATTCATTACTTATTTGAACTGGAGTAATAAATTTATTAACATAATATGATTTAGTTAAAGCTTTTAAATTTGTTAGGAGAAAATGAAGTATTTGAATTAATAATCTTTTATCTCCTCTTGCTAAATCTTCTTGTAATTGTCTATCACTTGGATATGGAAATTTTACTATTTTTAAAAAATCAAATGTTGCTTTTAAACATTCTTCAGTATTATTTGTATCTAATTTTATTGATTTATCTATCATTCCCATCACTTTCACTATCAATTCTAATAACTCATATTCTCTTTTTTCTTCAAATGACATTAATGTTAATGTCTCGTTAAATGGTGGACGACGAAGTACTGCTACTATTTCTTGTACCATTGTTGTCGCGTTGAATTGAGGATTTTGAACAGAACGCTTACTCATTTTTAGTTTTTAATTTATCTGTTTTTTTAAGGTTATATAGGATTATTTTTTTAATTTTTTTTATTAGTTATTAAAATAATATTTATTTTTTAAATTAGATTTCTTTTTTTAAATTTATTTGTATTTAATGAGTTAAGAATATTCTATATGAAAATTGAATAATAATTTTATTATAAATAATTTATCTTTTCTTAATCTCAAAAAATATTAAAAAAAATAAAATAAAATTTAAAAATACAAAAAAGCAAAAAACAAAAAAAAATTAATATACCAAAAAATAAAAAAGGAAATTAAAAAGCCAAAATCCAAATAAAAAATATACCAAAATAGATATGATAATAAGTAAAATCAAAGCAATCAACAGTGAGTTTAGCTCCAACAGTTCTAGCAGCAACAACAGCTTCACCAATAGTATTAATATCAATATTTTTATATTTTTTACATCCCTTTCCAGTATATTGTTCACTTTCAACATTAATAAAACAGCAATCATATCCATCACTTAAATGATCCCTAGTGCAATCACTAGTAGAAGAAGGATTATCACTTCCACAATCAGAAGGAAATTCCTTTTGACTTCCACAATCTAATTTAATTCCCGTTGCAATGGAAGTCATCTCTGTTATTGCTTCTATTCTCTTTTCTTGTGTATCTGTTACTAAAATGCATGCTGTCTTCTTTTTCAAATCTTTCTCTCCTTCTATATAACAACATTTTATTGATGAATCTGATACTCCTGTTGTTGCACCTATACATTCTTCTGATGAAGGATTCTCTTCCACTTCTCCAGTGTATGTTCCACATTCGTTTGAAAAGGATTCATGGACTGATAATATTGGAGATAAAAAAAAGGAGAGAAATAATAAATATGGAATTTTTAATTTTATCATTTATTTTATTTTTTATTTTTTTTTAATTTTAGTTTTTTTAAATTTTTTTTTTTCAAATATTTATTTGATAAGTATTTAAGGGAAATTATTTATATTAGAATATTTAATGGAAATTTATATACTTTGTTTATTTGATAATGATTAAATTGTTTTATTTTTTCAAATTTTAATTATATAATCAATTGAAAAAAAAATTAAAAATATATGATTTATTTTCGAAAGGAAAGAATAAAATAATATCAAACATATTTTTTGAAATAAAATATTTATCTAAAAATAATAAAAAAGTAATAAGAAAAATAAAAAAATAAATAAAAAGAATTTTTAGGGCTGCTCCCGACGAGGTTCGAACTCGTGACCTTTAGATTATGAGACTAACGCGCTACCTACTGCGCCACGGAAGCCCTACTGTTAATCCTATCAAAAATTAATTTATTAATTTTAAAATAATTAAATAATATTAATCTTTCAA
>JAEEGK010005873.1_pt1 | contig 29651 bp, 26 predicted proteins | sample 8958771 | NCBI WGS metagenome assembly JAEEGK01 (sample SAMN16246547, study PRJNA631951) | gut metagenome | biome: gut microbiome; feature: rumen; material: SC-attached | host: Bos | place: Iran: Karaj | collected 2018-10 | reverse complement strand
CACGTCGTGTCCTTAAGGATGAACATGCGGGTTCGAGTCAGTTGGCAATTCCTGCAGTGCGTGATGTGCTCGAAAAGACTGGAACGGCTCCAGAGGAAGTAGAGTGTCTTATCTGTGCCACTTCGTCGCCTGATTACACTTGGCCAAGCACAGCATGCATCATTGCTGATGCATTGAATATACGCAATGCCATGTGTTATGATATTCTTTCAGCTTGCACTGGTTTTCTATACTGTCTGCAGCAGGCCCAGGCTTTCATCAAGTCGGGTATATACAAAAAAATCATCATTTGTTCGGCTGAGAAGTGTACTTCATTCGTAAATTACAAGGATCGCACTACATGTGCTTTGTTTGGCGATGGTGGTGCAGCTGCCCTTATTGAACCAAGCGAAGAAGGTTATGGTGTGCTGGTATCGAAAATACATTCGGATGGAGCCGGCAACGAGCATCTTATTCGCCTATGTGGTGGTTCGGCCAACATTCCAAGTCACGAAGCCGTAGATGCCGGTATGCATTTCATTCATCAAGATGGCAAATATGTTTTCAAGAATGCTGTAACATTCATGACAAGTGCTGTCACCGAAGTGATGGAAGAAGGAAATCTGACCCTTGATGACATTGATTGGATTTGTACACATCAGGCCAACAAGCGTATTATTGATGCTGTGCGTCAGCATTGCAAGGCACCTGAAGAGAAGGTAATTTGTAATATAGAACATGTAGGAAATACATCTAGCGCATCTATCCCCATAGCATTGCATGAGGCTGCTCTCGAAGGAAAGTTGAAGAAGGGTGATCGTCTGCTTCTTGCTGCTTTCGGTTCCGGATTCACCTGGGGAGCAATGTATGTAAAGTGGGGTGACTGCAAAATTTGATTTTGACTTTAGTTATAAAATAAAAAAGGCTCGTAGCGTTGATTTGCTGCGAGCCTTTTTCATATTGTTTATTTTTTTTATTGTATTTCTACATTTGTAACAATTGGATAATGATCAGAGAAATCTATTTTAGGAATTTCAATAGATGATGATTTGAAATGGTGTGAAAATAAAATGTGATCCAATCGGAAATAGAGATGTTTTGAGAAATATGTTGCTCCATATCCGAAACCGGATTTCCACCAAGCGTCACTAAGATCAAGTTCTTCTTGTAAAGTATTTAATGATTTCGATCCACTGATGTCATTTAGATCACCTGCAATAATTAAAGGACCTTGATACTGACTCAGAGAATCACAAATAATTTTTGCTTCTTTGTTTCTTGTTTCGTATCCCTTTTTGATATTATTTATAAAACCTTCACCATTTCTCAAGCTGCTGTTTGACTGATTACTTTCGAGGTGACAGGCTATCAGTTTCATTGTAAAATTATCGGATAAATTGATATCAGCTTCATATATATAGTAGTTGCCATATTGTTTCACATTACTGATGGGATAGCGACTGAAAACATATGTTTCAAGATATAATTCATTACCGTTATATACTGAACCAAGATTATAAGGATATATTTTGTCTAACTTTTTTCGTAATTTTTTATTGGTACTGTTGATCCTTGATTCTGGAAGCACCAATATATCTGCATCCTGTTGCTTAATAAATGAAATTAGAGCAGAAAGACTATCCTTATTGTTACGCAGGTATTCACTATTGTATTTTATATTATATGATAGTATTCTTATCTGATTATTTTTTTTGCTGGATGAAGTGTAAAAATAAGATGAATTAAGAGGAAAAGTTTGAGTAAAGTAATTTAGAAGAATGGCTGCAAATAAAAAAATGGCGCCAGCTATGAGCGAGCGCCTTATAAAAAAGAGTATGCTTAGAATAATAAATGAGGCTATTATTATGGGAATCAGTAATATGAACATTTGTTGTTATTTATTTCAAGAAAGGCAGATAGTCAAAAATTCTGATATGATATTTGTACCAGATTTTGACAAAAGGAATACCTTTGTAAGAAAAACTATATGCATCATGTTTGATTTCTTCATTGTCGTCTATAAGTTCTTCTATATTTTTCATTTCTTCCTGAAGACGAGGACTTGAAAAATCAGCAAAAATCAAAGCAGAAACATAGAAATAAAAGAAAACTCTTCGGAGAATACATCGTTGGTTGGACCTAACAATGGTATTATTGTAAGGAGTTCTATCTTTATAATGTTTTATCAAATCATAAGATAAGATATAGAATGAATCAATGGCTTGATGCTGTATGGACTTTTGAATTGACTGACCTTCACGTGTAGTATTGTATTGATAAATATTTAATTTATAAAAGATTAATTTATTAATATGATCCAATGGAAGTAGAATATATTCTGTATCAGTATAATGAATGCCGGTGTGAAGATGTAAACCTAAATCTTTGAGAAGTTGTGTACGATAGGTCATACCATGCATAGCAAAAAGTGATGTGCACTTGTTCCTCTCTACATCAAATGATTTAGCATCATATAATCTATCTATTTCAATATTTTTAGGAATAGTAAGATTATCCTTACCATCTTTTTTATAAACACATATTTCTGTTATAAAAAGATCTGCTGTACATGTAGCTAATTTATTTAACAATTGTATCAAATTGTCAGTATTTACCCAGTCGTCAGCATCAAGAGGACGAAAATATTTACCAGTTGCAACACTTAATGCTTCATTGATACATGAACCATAATGACCATTTTTCTTATCAATAACCTTTACTATATCAGGACGAAGTTTTTGATAAACGTGGGCAATATTAGAAGTTTTGTCGTTACTTCCATCATTGACCACTAATACTTCGAGAGAATCTGGAATGTCAAAATTGGTAACAGATTCAAGGCATTGGTCAAGAAAAGCTTCCATATTGTAGGAAGCAACTGCCAAAGTCAGTAATTTCATATTTATAAAATATTCAAATTCAATACTTGTTCGATGATGGGTGCCATATCAAAATACTTATATTGCCCCAGTCTTCCACCAAAAAGTACATCCTTTTCAAGTATAGCTAATTTTCGGTATTCTTCTGCTAAAGCATTATTACGATCATTATTTACAGGGTAATAAGGTTCCATTCCTTCTTTATATTCAGTGGAATATTCTTCACTTATTACAGTTTTTGGACACTTATATACAGATGCACCAAACATTTCGAAATGCTTGTGTTCTATTATACGAGTATATGGTTGGTCGTGGGAAGTATAGTTAACTACAGCATTTCCTTGATAATTGGGAGTATCTTCAATGCGTGTCTTGAAAGAAACAGTACGCCAATCGAGTTTTCCTAATCGATAGTCGAAATATTCATCAATAGGACCAGTATATACCAAATGATCCGCAATGCTTCTCCATGAATCTTTATACTCGATAAAGAAGTCACAATTCGTTTTACATTCAATACCATTCAAGAGCCCTTCGATGAGTTTATTGTATCCTCCGGTAGGTATTCCTTGATATTTGTCATTGAAATAATTATTGTCAAAAATTAAACGAACAGGTAGACGCTTGATGATGAATGCTGGAAGGTCTTTGCATTCTCGTCCCCATTGTTTTTCGGTATATTCCTTGATAAGTTTTTCGAATATGTCCTTACCAACCAATGTAAGAGCTTGTTCCTCGAGATTCTGAGGTTCACGACCATTCAAGGCAGCTATAGCATCAGCTTTCTGTTCTTCTAGTTTTGCTACTGCTTCATCAGGAGTAGTGACACCCCACATCTGATAGAAGGTGTTCATATTAAAAGGCAGATTATAAAGTTTACCTTTATAATTTGCGACAGGACTATTGGTATATCGATTGAACTCGACAATGGAGTTTACAAAATCCCATACTTGCTTGTTAGATGTATGGAATATGTGTGCACCATACTTATGGACGTTGATTCCTTCAATGTTTTCACAGTACACATTGCCTCCTAAGTGACTACGTTTATCAATGACAAGGCATTTTTTTCCAGCTTTTGTAGCACAATAAGCAAATGTAGCTCCAAATAGACCGGAACCTACTATAAGATAATCGAAGTGTTTCATTATATGGATAACTTTTTATTTTTCAAAAATCTAAAAGATAATTATCTATATTTTAGATATATTTTTGCCAGTGGATAAGTAAAGAAATGAGGTATAAACTTGAAGATATAATACATTACTCTATCATAGAAATTTATCGTAGAGAGACATCTGCTTTCAAGTTTCTCTTGTATTTCTCCTTTATAATAATCTTTACGAATCTTTGCATCAGATTTACCCAAAAAACAATGTTCCATCATGGTAAAACCAAAGAAGAACAATCGTTCGAACTTGATATTCTGCATATTATTTTTATAGAATATTTCGAATATCTTATTTCTAATGGTTGTGATTCCTTCTGGTGTACATTTATATTTTATGACAGCGATTGTTCCTAATGTCTGATGGAAAATATATTGAGCATCTTCTAAATTGCAGAATTTAATGCCTTTTGTTTTTGTAAGAAATTGATAATTGAATACAGTGTCCTCACCATATGTTAGCGATGTGTCGAATCTTAGTTTATTTGTTTCAATAACAGATTTTCTAAAAAATTTTCCCCAAGGACATCTACAAATATCTATGTTTGCTATTTCATTCCAAATACCCTTAATATCATCCCAATTCTTGAATTCTGATTCTTTTATATTGTTATTAATTTCGCTAGGAAGCCCATTATCCCATACGGTTCTCCAATGTGCAAAAATCCAGTCAATGGAATTGTCAGAGTAATATTCAAGAATTTTTAGAAAATTAGTTTCAATCCAATCATCGGCATCAAGAAATGTCACCCATTCTCCTTCAGCCATTTCAAGACCTTTATTGCGAGCAGAACTTACACCTCCATTTTTTTTGTGAATGACTTTGATACGAGAGTCTTTTTCTGCATACTGGTCGCATATTTCACCTGTTTTGTCTTTGCTTCCGTCATCGACAAGAATGAGTTCATAATTCTTGAAAGTCTGTATCAAAACAGACTCAATGCATCTTTTAGCAAACTTTTCAGCATTATATAGAGGAACAATAACAGATACCTTTATATTATTCATAAATAATGATTATGAGTATTTGTATTCTTCTTCACCCAATATAGCATTAATTATATTTTGACAAGCAGTTTTTCCATTGGGAGGAAGTAAACATTCGTTATAGAATTGTTCTCTTTTCATACGCATAGGATCTTTGTCTTCAATCACATTTTGTATGAATTTTTCTATTTCAATTTTATTAGAAGCTTTATAATGTAGATCAAAAGCTTTTGTGGCAAATGTATTTAAGCAATCTGCATGATGTTCATCTTTTATAAGATAAAGGACAGGATTAAGTGTATAATGATATTCTATAGTAAATGAAGCACAATCGTGAATCATTGCATCAGAATATTTAAACAGAGCTTCATATCTGCCCAATTCCAATTGAGTATTAGGTAAAGATGCCCATTGTTGATAATAATGATTTGTGCGCTCTTCTCCCCACACAGTAACAAGATTTTTATACAAAAGAGGATGAGGCTTAAATGCCCATTGAACCTTGTTTTTGTATTTCATAGCAAATTCAAGCATGGCATCTGCATTACTTAAGAAAGTAGAGAATTCTATGCCATCGAAATGAATATCACCAATTGTATGATGTGGGGCATAAATAATTCTTTTAAGTTGGCCTAATTGTTTCCAAGGATCATCAAAATCTGATTTTGGTTTTAATAGCATATCCTGGATAGGCATTCCCGTAACAACTATATTTTTACCTTTATTCTTCATTAATGGTCGACGACATTGAGCCGACATCTCATTTTCGTAGTATATTTGCCATGCATAATTATATAAACCTACATTAGTGGCAAAGTCTAGTTCTACTGAATTAAAGGCATAATATACATAGCAGAATAGCGCATTCCAATGTCGATCATAACGAATATCTTCGTTGTATGCATGATAATAAGGCTTTTGATAAAAGATAATATCAGGTTGAATCACTTCGCTTATAGTTCGACCATTGATACTTTTCCATTCATAATTTTTTTTGTTTAAATAATCCTCCAGTGGTTTTCTAAATGAAGCATCTTCAGGAGAAGTGGTAATCCCCAATACTGGTTCAAAGTGTGGATGTTGCAGCATAGCAAGATAAAGTATCTCTGTTTTCCAGGGTCCTAGTTCTGTTAAAACAAAGAGTACTTTAATCTTATCTTTCTTACGTATTTTTCTTATTTTTTGAGATTTCCTTAAAAGATAACAAGTAGCAATAATCTTTTTTATGAGATTATTGAGTGTGGCTTGAGTATGTTCTAAAGAATCAAAGGATTTCATTATATTTCTTTGAAATTAGTTATTTTGGTAAATTGTTGCATTGATATAGCCATTAAAATGTTCTATTATTCTGAGAAGTATATTATGATAATTTATAGATGAAAAATGCGTCGAACTTTTCTTATAGGCATTAGCAAATCGTCTATCGCGAACATTTCAGCAGGCTTGTTATCATCTTTGAATTTAAGGCTACGAATGTCAACACTATTAATTAAATTCTTATATTTAAAAAACGAAATGAAATTTTCTTTATACATATTACGCATAGCTGCTTCACTGCCACAAATATATGTATCAAAAGTATTTGGCACAACACTTAAATTAACATCATAACCCATTAAATAATTAATCAATATTGCGGGCAAATTAATGCCTTTATATGTAAGGGCAAAAGCTATAGAACTTGCACGTAAATTGAGTTCATTGAAATAAAGTTTTCCATTGCTCTCATAAAGTTCTATGTCGAATAATCCAGTTAATCCTATTTCTTTCATAAAGTCTTTCAACTTAGATAGAAGTTCGGGCATTTTGGACAAAGGACTAACGCTGCCTGTAGTTGTCATCCCATACCAATTGACAATTTTTGTGACAATACCGGGAATGACTGCTTCGCCATCCAAAGAAAGGCCTAACACGGTGTACTCTTTGTCAATTTTATGATATTCTTCTATCAGAATAGGATTATCATATTCTTTACCTATTATAGAAAGACGATTGTTCAATTCTTCTTCGGAACCACATGGCAGCAGAAAAGTTTTCAAATGACCGTAAGTAGTTTCTTGAGGTTTGGTAAAACAAGGATAATTAATACCTTTAGGAATTTCATACACACCATTCTGTTTCTTGCTTATCCATCCTTCAGCAACATCAAGACCTGATTTTTTTGCCAATTCTTTTTGCAGGTCCTTGTTCATTTTGTGCACTATTTCACCTTGTGTATGATTTATGTTAGTGCAAAGAAAATCTTTTTCCAATTCTTCAAGGTGCTCATCGATCACAGAAAGAGAAAAATCATCTGTTGGCAAAAGTACAATTATCCTATCGTTACTTTTGTATTGTTTGATCATATCTAAGAGTTGCTGCTGATTATAATCTTGTGATAAACAGTATTCTGAAACGTATTTGCTATAATAATCAGGATCATGAAAACGTTTTTTGTAACTATATGTCTGAATGACAACTACTTCACACCCGGCTTCTCCTGCTGCACGTATCATTCCAATTCGAGAAGTAAAATTTCTCCCTATCACTATAGCTAATGGAGCTTTCATATAAAATTAATATGTATTATAATTGTTATTTATTGGCAATAATTTATCTATTTGAGGTCTTTTCAATGTAACTCTCTATACTTTTTTTTTTGCGAGGGAGGAAAAACTTTTTAATAGCTTTCAGCCAGAAAATAAGTTTTGGGAGACGGTCTTGCTTGCAGCTTAAGGCACTGATTCCGCGACATCTGAAAATAGAAAAGAATTCTCGGTGAGTTAGAAAACCAGCATACCAATTCTCTATACATATTCGCTCATTGATATAGGTAGATTGGGTGGTTATCTCTTTTTTCATACCTTCTAAAGATTTTCCTAGCAGATTTCTAACAAGCATTTCGGGCAGATTTACATCACTTTTAATGATGGCAAAACCAGATCCACCGATGCGAAGATTAAGTTCTCCGAAAAAATACAAACCTTCGCTACGATAAAAGTCAATGTCAAATAACCCGACAAATCCAATTTTACGAACGAATGCTTCAAATTTCTTAAGAAGGTTTTCATACGAGGAACGTGGTACTACTTTTCCTTGAAGGGCAACACCATTGTCGGAACCTTTTGCCATAGCAGCAATTTCGATTACTCCAGGAATAACCACTTCATTACCATCGCTGAACCCTACCACAGCATATTCCTTTTCAATAATCTTGAAATCTTCAACCATCAGAGTTAGATTTTCAAACTTTTGGCTTAAGTCGTCCAAAAATGAGCGCAGTTGTTCATCATTGTCACAACGGCGAAGAGTATATTTGTAACCAGGAATGTATTCTCTTGTTTTACAAAAACAAGGATAATTCACATTTTTTGGTATTTCATAAGTTCGGTTGACAATCTTAACATTAATTGAATTGGCTACATTCAAATCTAATTCTTGTGCAAGTTTTTTTTGCTTCTCTTTATTCATCCAAGCAGTAATACTTCCTTGTTGATGATGAATGTTAGGAAACAGAAAGTATGGCTCAAGCAAGTGCAGATTCTTGTCCAATACGGAAGCACTGAGGTCATTGGTGGGGATAAGGATGACTTTTTGCTTCTCGTCCTTGCAGTTTTCTAATAATATTTTGATGATTTTGTCTTCATCATCATTGCTTTGAGTATAGTAATAGTGCTTCACATACTTGCTATAGCAGTCAATCGGTTTTGAATGGATTTGCTCAACGACAATAAGACTGACTTCATAACCTAGCTGTCCCAAGGAGCGGGCGAGACATAAACGGCTCGAAAAACCAGATCCTAAGATAACAACTTTGTTTTTCATATTTAAATATTTAATAGATGTTCGATTGCGATAACAGCTGTTTCCCTATTTTGTTCTGATCGAAGTGTGTGCAAGGTAAACATTATATCCCGTTCTTTATATCTAAACAACCACCACTTGTATGCTTTCGGAAAATATTTTGAAAGTTTAACAAATAATCGAGATGGACTTTTAAAGGCTTTCAAGTAAAGATATAGTTGCTTATCACAAAACGTTTGTAATTGCTTTTTCACAAAATCTTCATCTTGATTTAGTTTTGAACGTTCTTCAAATGCTGATAAATCCTGTTTTTCAGCATATCTAACATAAAGATTTTCTGTAGATTTAACCAAGTGTTTGATTATGTCAAAGTTTCCATTGTCTATTTTAAGTTCGATTATCAAGCCTGTATCAGTAAGACCAGGAGCAAAGTTTTGTAATAGAAAATCACCTTGACCATATAATAAATAAGATCCGTTATACCATTCTTCGCATCCCACACAATGTGTGTGTTGTGATAGAATCATATTAGCACCACTATCGGCCATTCGATGAAACCTTTTTCTGGTCTCTGGAGACGGATAAGGAAATTTTTCTATACCTCCATGATATATGACAATCACATAATTACACTCTTCTTTCAATTCTTTTATTTCTTGGCATACAATATATTCGTCATAAAGCCAGGCTCCAGCTGTATTTTTTGTGGGCTTGTTATACATTGTTTCTCCTACATTATAGAAACCAATCTTTATTCCTTCAAATTCTTTGACAAAGGAGTGTTTGATAGTATTGATATTTTCCCCAGCACCTATATGCAGAATACCCGCTTCGTCAAGTGTTTTCATAGTTTCGATGGTTCCTAAATGGCCGCCATCGGTTACATGATTATTGGCAAGCATACAACAATCAATGCCGAGTTTTTTGTAAGCCTCTATAGCTTGTCTGGTAGCAACCTTTATTGGGCCAGTCTTTCTACACCTTTCCTTTAGATCAGTTAATGCACCTTCAAGATTGCATATGCAGAAATCTGCTTTGGCAAAGATATTCTCAATCTTATTACCAAAAAGAGATTTTATATCTCCACTTGAAAAAAGATGTAAGTTTTGCTCTGTTGGAAATAAATCGCCTACGATGATAATATTATTCATTTGGTTTTAAGTGTTTTAACATTGCTTTTACCTTTGAAATTGAATATTTCCACCAACAATATAACTTGGAATAAGGGCAATCTTTCAACCATTTAGCCATTACGATACTATGGTGATCTTTACTCTTGGTTAGAAAAAAACGAACTTTTCTATAACCATTTTTTTCACCATAAGATATTATTTTTTCATTTTTGCAATGAGTATCATAGTACAATACATCAAAATCTTGAGTTTTGGCAATTTCTTCTCGTTTCTTCAATAAAGAATGATAAATGCCTAAACCATTATATGAAGGAATAACGCAAGCAAAACATAAATATCCACATTTGCCTTTAGAATACCAATGGTAACTCTTTTTTTCAACTAAAGCTGCTGTACCTACAAGTTTGTCGCCATCCAACGCCACAAACATTACACCATTGTCACCAATAGACTCTTTGATTTTTTCGGCTGGCCATTGATAATTGGCCATATTAATGCCTTTCTCTCGGTTTATGATATGAGCATCAAATAGACATTTTTTTATATCGTCCCAAGAAATCCAATCAGGCTTCTCAACTATTTGGATATTATTATTCATACAGGAACTATTAGTTTTCACCAAATTTTAAATGTACAGTTCTATGTTTTGGGTCATCTTCGAAAGAAATTACACCCAAAGGAAGATAACGGGCATACACTTTAGAAACATGTTCCATAATTTCATCCAATTCTTCTTTTGAAAACATAGGGCCAACGGCTTGTTGCAAGCCTACTCCTGGGCGGGGATTGAATTCTATGAGAAGTGGTGTTTCGTCAGGTGTAAGAGTAAAGTCCCAACCTACTATACCTAACTGAGGAATTCTTCTGTGTAATGCCAAAGCTGCCGTTTTAATCTTATCCCAACATGGCACACCAGAAGGAATATGGTCAGGCAGCATAGGTGCGTCCATAATAAAATAAGAATAACGTTTACGATTTGTGAGAAGACCGGTATCTACATTTACACCTGAATAACCACCTCCGGAACAAACGTTGTCCATCACTGAGCCTTCGCCTCCAAAACGAATACAGGCATATAGCACCTTGAGTTTACCAGAGAAGTTGCGGTAAGTTACTACGCGGACGGTATTCACAGATGAAGGGTTGAACTGTGCCATCACAGGATGTTGAGTTACCACCTCTTGAAACGTATAATCACGGCTGTATTTATTAAATAAAGATTCATATTCTTGGCGATTGGTTTCTCCGGAAACCATCTGTACTCCATGACCACCAAAGGTCTCTACAGAAGGCTTTAGAATGGTATTCTGTTTGTAAGCCAGAAGAGTATCGAGAGCTGTTTCTCGAGTAAGTTCCTGCCCTTTTCCATTAAAGAACACCCCATTGGAGTTGTAGATTACTTCTTCTGGCATCAGAACTCGGAGTTCATCATCGGGCAAACCAAGCAACCGCTTTTGCATATTCTTGTCCATATAAGCTGGTACAAAATCATATCGATCTAAATAAGGATAGATATAATGTACAGCCATAGATCTTGTCACATAATGATTAGCTCGAATACCAGAAACACGACTATAGTACTCTGCATCAAGTTGTGATACCTTGAATCCCCATTGTTTGAAATATGGATTGTATTTACCTACATATTTCTTCCACTCAAAGTCCTTGCACATCTCGTTTTTCAGAAACATTCGAGTGTCGAAATGCTGATAACGCTCGGACATTGTGGGAGCAAACCACTTCCAAATTTTAAATATAATTTTTCCGAGTTTGTTTTTTACTCGATATTTCATTTTAATAAATTATTCTTTTTCCACATACATTCGAGGGCGATTCTAGACCAAGTATTGTTGCGACTTTTGGCTTCTTTTAGTATCATTTCCGTATATTCACCAAAAGCAGGGCCATTTGCAGATTGACTTAAGTCTGGGGTCGTATTGAATTCTATCATCGTTGGTGTTCCATCTTCTTCAATTGCAATATCCCATCCCATTAACTTGAAATAAGGCAATTGATAATGGGCCTTCTTCACCATATCAATAGCATTCGAAAAAGAAGGAATCATATAACCTTCAAGCCGGACACCTGAATCTGTGAATTCAATATTATCATTTCCAGGAGAACCATATGCATATTTACCAAGAGTTCCATCCTGATTAATGATGGTACTTATACCTCCTGCACTTTCGTTATCTATTGGTTTATCTTTTCGACCTATTCTAATTACCGTATATACGACTACAATTTCCATATCATTACGATAGGTAACAATACGAATTGTATTGATGGAACTTGGGTTAAGAGCCGTCATCAATGGATGTTGATGGACCAACTCCTCTATAAGAAAATCCTCTTTGTAAACATCAAAAACTTCTTGAATGGATTTTTCATCTAAATTTGTTAATCCATTTTGAATTGTAATTTTGCTTACACCTATGCCTCTTCCTGTAAGAGAAGGCTTAATAATTACTTCCCCTAAATTACTACATAATTGAATTGCGTCATTTCTATCCACGGGTTTGCCTTCAAAATAGAAGTAACCATTCATATTTTTTAAGAAAACCTTAGGTTGATGAATATTTGGAAGAATAATATCTGAAATATTCTTATCTGTATAGGCTCGTTTTAAAGGATACACATTCAACCTTCCTACAATATCTGTTTTGTAAATACTCGTTGGAAAATATAGTTTTGAATAAATACCAGTCCTGGATGTAAAATATTTATGATAATCAAGTGGTATATGATATCCTAGTAGATTGGAATAAAAATCTTGTATTTCTTTCTTTTGTTCTTTGGTTAACTCCTTTTTATTTACAAGTTTATTGAAACTTAAACGAATTCCCTCAAGATAGGAGTTCATTTCTTGCTTATCCTTATAATTTGAAAGTTTTATTAGAATTCTTTTTACAAGTCTATTAATAATATTATTCATAAGAATCTTTTTTATAGATTAAAAATAGTACGTGCTAAACGACTTCTTTTTAAATCATTTTTTAATAAATAACGCAACTCTTCTTTAGATTGAGGTTTTACACCACGAAGACTTGCCCACACAGCCTTAATGGCTTCTTGGATATTTTTAGGAATAAACATGCGTTTAATTCTACGAATATCCTTGTTTGAATGATCTTCTGATATAGATAATAAATAGTTATTATATAAATCTTCATCATACAAATAACTGCATAGCACATTATTATGGACTATTCGTTCTTCATTATTATCTATTGAAATTTCAACATTATTGATGTTTCTTGTATTAATTATTTGCCAAGAAAGATTTTCTTTCGAAAGATTCATTATTACACAAAGACCTTCGTACCAATGTGGTCGATTCCATGCACGATAATCATAACCTTCCTTGCTATTGAAGAGGAAGTTACCGAGACTGTAGAAAATTGGCTTATCTTTATACACTTCCCATCCTTGTGGACAGTGCGGATGAGTACCTATTACTCCATCGGCTCCATAGTCAATAAAATCACGATAGCGAGCGATAGTTTCTGGCATTGGAATATCGATATACTCAATACCGTCGTGAGGTAGCACAAACAGATAGTCTACTTTTTCCTTCGCTCTAATGATGTCATGATTTACACGAAGATCATTGATATAGGCACAACCCAGACCTTCATGATTTGTAACATCGTCGAAAACTCCAGTATAGGCAGCAAAAGAGAGAGACATAAAACCTATTTTGAACCCATTTTTTTCAACTATTTTTACTTTGTATGCTTCTTCGTATGATCCAGCACCAAAAGATTCATCACCCAAGGCGGCTTTTGTTTTCTTGAAGCCCTCTTCTCCCCAATCAAAAGTATGATTGTTGGCCAATTGAAAAAGATTGAATCCTAATCCACGAAGAAAGTCCGGTGTATCATCATGCTGGAAAAAGCGTTCTCTCTTTTGAGCAGGCAAGTGAACATTTTCAGGTTTTAGTGGCACCTCGAAGTTTACTACCTTCAAGTCGCAAGATTGAATTAGAGAACGCAGCTCTTCTGAAACAGTAATCTTTGAAGTAGATGGCTTGGAGCAGAAGTCGCCAGCAAAGAAAATTTGCACATTACTCATTCGATGCTATTTTTAAGAGATGGTTATTCTTAAGTGCATTTGGTTGACGATACATTTTATATGTTTTCCCCGTTTTTTTCCAAGCAAGGTAGCAATCTCGTATTTCTTTTCTCCAACCGCGTCGAATGAAATATTGACCAGTCCTATCCCAAAAATCATTTACTTCTATAACGATAGGGCCATCATCGGTGATAGCAATGTCCCAACCGGCAGCCTTACAATAAGGAAATGCCATTTGATATTTCTTGACCTCTTCTTTTATGTTTTGCCAGTTATCAATAATTATTCCATTTAATTGACATCCAGTGTCAGGATGCTTTTCAATTTCTTTAATGTTTCTCCATCCATCAAATTGAATGGCATTTTTAATTTCACCAGAATCCAAATCCACGCAAACATCTATATTACCACCACATCCTGCGTTATCTACACATTTGCCAGCTCGGCCAATCTTGATAAATGTTGCAATTACTTTTACTGTTCCATCAGGATATAGTGTAGTCATAAAACGTACTGTATTAACAGAAGAAGGATTGAAATTTGAAAACTGTTTAGTTTGGCGAATTATGCTTTCAAAAATAAGAGCGTTATCGCCTAACAATGAAGATATTTTTTTTGTTTCACCATTGAATAGGGTCAATAATGCATCGTTTTCTAAATAGTCGATTGATTTAACAACAATTACGTTATCACCATGAGAACTTTCAGTTGTTTTTATTACACAAGAAAGAACATTCTTGTTTTTTAAAATATTTAGAACACTATCTATATTATTGGCATAATCTGATATTTCGGAGTATTTTGCTTCTGGCTGATAATAGCAAAATAATACTGATTTCTTTACACCAGTCTTTTCAAGTAATTTATGTGTAAAGAATTTGTTTCTTGAAATTGAATAATATTTTATAGGATTTAAAAAATCCAAATAATATCGTTGTTCGTTTAATCCTAGAAAATTTTTACGAAAATGTTTGTCTCGTTTTTCAAACTCAAATTGGTAATACTCATCCGTAGTAAGTCCTTTGGATTTATAAAGGGATAGATAGTCTTTTAAAACATATATTTTTTTATAATAACTAACAGGGTAATTCTTTATCCAAAGAAGAAAAGAATATACAGAACTAATTATATTTTTTTTCATATCTTAATATAACAAATAAAGATATAACAAAAATCAATAGATATTGACTTTTATATTACAAGTGAGTTCTATGATAATTATATAATTTATCTAATTCTCTTTCTCGTTGTTTGTCGAAAATGCGTTTAACATCCTTACGCTTTATAATTGCTGGACAGCCAGCTAATAGACAATAAGGACCAATATTTGAGAAATCTTTATTTATTAAACTATTCGAAGCTACTATTGTATCATTGGGGATGATTGCTCCTTTTGAAACAGTAGTTCTATTACCTATCCAAATTCGATCGCCAATAATGATGGGTTTAGTCAATGGATTAATTTTTTCATTCTGATGTATTGATTCTATGTAGTGAAAACTAGTATCATAGAATTGGCAATCCCAAGTAATGCGTACATTATTTCCGAAACTGATTTTTTCGAAACACATAATCTTCAAATTGCTTCCCAAGTAGTTTGTATTTGTACCGAAGGATAGTGTAGCATTATTGGAAACAAGAACATATGAACCATGTCCGAAACTGATAGGACCATTAAAAATAATTGTGCCTTTTATAGTCCATATACACTGTTGAATGGATGTGTCAACATACCAATCATTTTTACCAATTTTAATCATTCCAGAAGAAATGTTTCCATTGATAATGATATTACCTGTTAACTTGCGGAATTTGGTCTTTCCATATAAAAATATTGGTAATTTCCAAGCTTGGCTTGCGGGAAGCATTTTCCAATTAAACCAAATTGTTTTGAGAATTTGTGTTCGCAGAAAAGGACGTAAATACTTATTTAAAAAGATCATAATTAAATGGTTGATTATTATCTTTCCCAAAAACGTAGTCTATCTGGTATTATAGTTAATGTGTACTTAAAAGACTCTGGTTTAAAAATAATAGACCAAGCCAAATATAATCCTATACATATTATTATCTTCACAAATCCATCTGCATACAAACCCCATTTTAGAAGAAATGCAACAAGAACAGCCACTATAGCAGATGTAATGGTAGCTAATGTGACTGGCACTAAATCGAGCAGCTGTTTAGTCCAATTGTAGCCAATATACTTAGACACTAATCCAATATTAACTAAATAACAAAACCAGTTATAAATAATGACACCTATTAGGAATCCCTTCATGCCATATAGAAAGAGACCACCAACCATAAAAGTTAAACCAACAGTACGCTTTCCTAAAGTCCAAAGAAACATCAATTTACTTTTGCCAATAGCAGCAATAGGCTGTGTGTTAACAGCTTGAAGACAGGAAGATAATCCAACAACACATAAAACCTGAAAATAAGGAACGCTTTGAACCCATTTATCGGAATAAAGGAGAACAAATATAGGCTTTGCTGCTATCAACAAGATTGTCATCAGTGGAAATGTGACGTATGAAATGGTCATAGTTAAGCGTTTAATCATGTTCGCCATTGCCTGTTTGTCATCTTGTACTTTAACATACAAAGGATAGGTAACTTGCGTCATTACAGACGAAATGCTATGAGAGGCTAAACGCTCTGTAGCAGAAGCTTTGGAATAGTAACCTAATGTGGCTGGAGAATATAATTTTCCTATTAATAGAGCTTGGAGCCTTGAGCAAAATGTATTCACTAAATGAGTCAAGAACATATATGAACCAAAACTGAATAGTTCTTTGAAAGACTTCCAAGAGAATACAAACATCGGTCGCCATTTGACGTAAAACCAAAAAGCTATAGCGGGAATAGCAGAGGTTATAAGGTTTTGTGTAACCAAAGCCCATACTCCAAATCCATGATAGGCCATAATAATTGTGACTACCAAAGAAATAATAGATGTCGTTATGGTAATAATGGAAAGTATTTTAAAATTTAGTTTCTTTTTTAGTTGATTTCGTTGAACTATATTGAATGCTTGAATGAAAAGTACTAAACCTTGTACACGAAGCACATCGTTTAGCAATGGAATATTGTAGAATCTTGCTATAGCAGGGGCAGAAGAGAACAAAATAGCATACATCATCAAAGCCATGAACAGATTCCAAAAAAAGATGGTTGAATAGTCTTCTTGGGTCGGTTTCTTCTTTTGGATTAGTGCAGAACCAAAACCGCCGTCAATAAAAACTTCAGCCATAAACATGAAAAATGTAAGCATTCCGATGCAACCATAATCGTATGGAGTGAGCAAACGAGCAAGAATGATACCCGAAATGAATTGAATGCCCATTGTCGAGTATTTCTGCAAGGCTGTCCACACCATAGCGGATGCAGCTTTCCGTTTCAGGTTTTCTGCCATTTTTATTCTGTGATAGCCTTTTTAATATCGTCTATCGATACATCTTCTTTTCCAAGGAGATATTGAATGGTTCTTGCACCTGATTTAAGATCTTTATTTAGCAAAGCAGAGGCAAGAGCTGTAATTCCTTCTTGTATGGATGTGTCTACGCCCACAATCTTGGCTACAGATATGAATAGACCTAAGCCCATAGGGACGTCTTCATTCAAATAACGGTGGTTGATGAACGATGGGCCTTTGTTGCTGGAATCTGCGAAAGAACGGAATACGGTCATTGCATCAATGTTGAGATTCTCCTCATTACGCCACTTGGCAGCCTCAAAATAATCGAGCGGATCACATCCGAAAGCTTGCAAAACTTTGTTTTTCTCAACATCAAAAGCTTTGATAACATTTACTACTGAAGGTGTAAATGCCTCTCTATACATCCAGAATTCACCATTACTATATTCAATGCGTGAAGCCGAAAAGAGTATGCCAATGGGATGCACAATCATATTGGGATTGTGGAAAGCCGATTCAAGGATATGCTTGCGCGCATATTTCGTATTATCAAAACATGGTGAAAGAATATCAAGTACCTTTTGTGTTTGGCTGATAGGCAACACGGAAATAGCATTGCGGGGATTATAGAAGGAAATACGAACATATTCGTTATTAACGATTCGCCCATTATATGCTGTCGTTTCCCATTCGCTGTAGATAATGTTCTTTTTAATGTATTTTTTGAATATGAGGCTTCCCAAGTAGCCAGGGACAAGAATGATTATTTGTCCATCACGAACAAAGGGAGATATTAATTCAGCAACAAATTCATGTTGCAAAGTGGTGGTCATCACTATGATAATATCACCAAATTTCACAGCTTCACGAACATCTCGAGTGATGATGGATGGATAGACATCGAATTCGCGTCCATTGCCTTGTAGTGTATCATCTTTTACATGATACATTTTGGCAGATTTTATCTTGTCAAAAAACTTGCCATTTGTACTTGATGTTTTAAGCAGAGCTACCTCATGGCCTTTTTCGAAAAGTTTAGCGGCATGAATAAGACCAGAATTGCCACATCCGATGATTGTAAATTTCATAAATATATTAATTTAGCATGTTGTTTTATGAAAAATATTTCTATAATAATAGCCAATATCCTTGCGAACTAATTTAATGGCTATATGAGATTGGGTAAAAGTTAGTTTAGCCAAATTTTTTGCGTAAACCCAAGGAAAATTGTCTCGCATCTTGTCGCTGTATTCAAACAATTGGAAAGGGAATACCTTGATTCCCAACTTGTTGAGCAACAGATTAATCTTCAGGGCAACATCAAATCTAACCTGACATTCTTCGAGCGAAATGCCCTTTTCGGAGAACTGACTAGAAGCAAGGGATCCTCGCCTTTCGGTAACGATGAAGAATGGTCGGTCAATGACCGCAATGGTTTGTGCAAAATGTCCAGTGAGACAAGAAAAATAAACATCGTTGGAATAACGAGTTTCATCGAAACGTATGTTGTTCGATATTACCAAATCTCTTCTGATGACTTTACCCCATAGAGAATGGAACCTGTATCGAAAGGGTATCTCATCGTAATTAGATACAAATTCTTCGAAATAGTGTCCATAGAAATTGCGGTCTGACGCTTTGCTGAGATCATCGCTCATCACGCAAGTTGTGTTGTAGAAAATGATGTCTTCAGGACGGTTGATAGTCTCATCAAGTATTTGTTCGGCATCATCGGTGAGCAGATCGTCTGCATCGAGAAAGATGAGCCACTTTCCTTTGGCGTGATCCAATCCCACGTTGCGCGCACGACCGGCACTGCCTCCTTGAAGGGTGCTGTAGTATTCGAGAAATGGTCGAGAGAGTTCAGGATAGTCCTTCAGATAACGATTGGCATCGGGACTGCAGTCATCAATCACTATCACTTGGATATCCTCTCGCACTGGAATGCTCTTCAAGCAGCGCATGAGAAGATCGGGGATGTTGTAGTGGGGAATTATGATGGAGTAGTTGATGACATTCATTGCCTTGAAACAACGAAGGATTCTATCAGAGACTTCCAACGATTACAAATGGTTTGCTGAGAATAGCGTTGACAGTTGTTCAATCCATTTTGGACAAGTTTTAGTCGTGTATCACAGCTATTCATTAGTTCAATCACAGTATCAACGTACTTTTCAGTGTTGTTGTTTGGAATGATTCGTCCATTCTCCTTGTCGGTCACGACTTCCTTGAGTGAGTCGAAAGTGTCGAAAGCTACGGGTACACATCCCATCATCTGAGCTTCAACGAGCGTCATCGGGAATCCCTCGAATTCAGAAGTCATGAAAAAAAGGGAAGCACGACGATAAAAATCGATGGGGTCTCTTCGTCCGTGGAATGTACAGTGTAAAAGTCCAAGTTTGTTTGCCAGAGATTTAAATGTCACCAAGTCTGGTCCATCGCCAACTATTTCGAGATTCCAGTCTTTAGCTACAGGGCTTTGCTCAATCGTTTGCCACATTTTTAGAATAAGAGAGATTCTCTTTGGGAAATCTACCATTCGACCTACAACCAAAGCTGTCTTGCCTTTTGCTTCAATTTCTTCGTGTGTTAAAGTGTGTTCAAAAGGCAAGCAATTGGGGATGGCTAGTAATTTATCGGTGTCTTTCAAATGTGCGAATTCCTTATATGTAGGAATATAAGAATCAGACAACAGAATGACCGCATCGCCATACTTATAAGCATTTTGATAAGCCTTGATGGTGGCAAAATGTTCAAAAGTGTTGTATGCAGGGGCAACGATTCCTTTTAATAAATTCTTGGCAGACGCCTTTCCTTGCAAGATGTTGCTTTTTAGTTCCGATAGAGAGATGGGGAATTCATCTGTGCCAGGCGAATAATGCAGAACAGAGATAATCTTTACATTTTGAAGATTATCTCTGTCCAATGCCTTTCGTAATTTGGCAACCACGTCCATGGATGTCTGAATGATAACAATCTGGATTTGGTTTTGGCGAATAAATTCGGTAGCAAGCACATAGTTTTGTGCCAAGCGGCGCATACCCAATCGGTCATGAAGACGTAACTGGATGGCGCCATCGTTTATAGCACGCACACAGTCTTCTTTTGCCTCGAATGCATATATTGAATAGACTTTCCATCCGAAGCGACTCCGAAAATAGTCATTGAGCACCGTTGTAGCACGCCCAATGCCACCTGTCATTCCTGACATTGTAAAGTCTGTATAGAAGCACAACCTCATAATATCACAAGTAGGCAGCTACATCTCGCTTGTGCCAATCCTTGATGTCTTTTTTCGATGAAGAATAAGCATCAGTGAAATGTTTGGCCATCACACGACTATTGTAGATTGTTTCGACGTCTTTATGACCTTGCTCGCCCATACGGAATCTTTCGGAGGAATTGTCAGCAAGGTATTGGATTTTTTCGACAAATTCATCGATATCATCACAAACGAATCCGTTCTTGTCATTGTGAATGACGTCGCGGTTGCCGACCACATTAGTGACCACACATGGCTTGTGCAAATACATAGCTTCAAGCAAGGAAAGTGGCATGCCTTCCCATCGTGAAGTCATAATGTAAATGTCGCTATTCGCTACATATTCCAAAGCTTCTTCTCTTGGACCCCAACCGACGATATGAATGTTGGGAGACTTAAGGCAATCGCGCATCGAACCATCTCCAATCCATTCGAAATGAATGTTTGGCATCTTTTCTGCAATGGCATTGAACAATTCGGGATTCTTCTGATACAAGGCTCGTCCAACCATGCCAACTACGGGTTTGTCATTTTGCGGCGTGATACTTTCGTAGTGTTTCAAGGATTCACAGCTGATGCCATTCATGATAAGAATGGACTTGGATGTCACCTTATTGGCAATGCGGAACTCTGTAATACTGGATGCAACAGTCACACTGTCGAAGAGAGAAAATGCTCGCTCAATCAGATAGAAAATGGATCGTTTCCATTTGGTAACATCTTCGCGAAGGAAAGAAAAACCATGTGGGGAATAGGCTTTTCTGCACCTGTATCCGAAAGCGGCAATTTTACCGAGTACACCAGCTTGGGATGAATGCATATGGATGATGTCTGGTTTGTATTCACGGATAAGGCCACGAAGCTCATTCAATGCCTTTAGTTCTGCCCCAAAATGGATTCTCTGATTGAAATGCTTGACAAGGACAAATTGAACTCTGGGGTCAAAGAAGTCCTTGTAATTCTTATGTGTTTCGGGACGGATGCCATGAACTATGACAACATGATAGTTTTCGACCTGTTGGTTGGCGAGGTTCGCTAGAAATGTTACGATACCGCCACCAAAGGCTTCTGCTATGTGCATGATTGTCTTCATATCAGTTATTTTGTTCGAAGATGCTTGAAATAGTTGATTGTTAATTCAATTCCTTGTTCGAAGGTATAACGGGGGGCAAACCCAGTATCGGCTTTTAACGCAGTTATGTCGAGGACCTGGTTGTCGATGGTTTTGTTTTTGTAGGGAAGATTTCCGATACCCAAAGGAAGACTTGGGTCAATCTTGTCACGGAGAATCTTGACATATTCGGCCATTTGCTTATGCTCTCCACTGCCAACAGGGTAGATCTTTCCATCAATGCCCTTTTCGCCGATGGCTTGGAGCGCTGACATCAGATCATCAATATATAGGTAGTCCCATTGCTGCTCAAGGCCAGTGAATGAAGGCTTCTCGCCCTGAAGCAACGTCTTGATAGCATATGTAATCAGATTGTTATCGTTCCTGCCAGGACCATAGATGCTGGTGATGGTAGCCCAAAGGAATTGAATGTTGTGTTGGCGAGCATAGGTCTGACATACGTATCTTGTGGCCACTTTTGCCGCGCTGTAGAGGTCGCTTGGTGCTGGAATGTTATGTCCATCGATAATACCTTTGCCGCATGCATATTCTGAAGCAGAACCTGGGACAATAACTCTACGAATTCCGTTCGTGTCAGCAAACTCCAGAACCTTGATACCATAGAGGATATTTTGGGCTTGAGTGATAGCTTCGTTCTTAAAAGTGGTGCTGACACCAGCCCATGCCAGATGGTAAAGCATAGTTGCACCCTCAAGATTCGGATTTCCATTTAACAAATGAATATCGTCAAACGAAAAGTCCAAGCAAGTGATATTGTCTTTGTTCTGCAGAAAGTCGTAAGGGAAACCTTTTTGCACAAGAGCTATCACCTGATAGCCTTGGGTTGCCAGATGCAGACATAGGTGGCTGCCGATGAATCCATTTGCGCCAACGACAACGACTTTATTCATAGCTTACGAATTTCTCAATCTCTTCGATGCAAAGAGAATAGACATCTTCGGTTTTGTATCGTTTATACCAATCGGCAACCAACTCCATGCATTGCTGCATGTTCATACGAGGTGTCCATCCGAGTCGCGTCTTGGCCTTGTTGATATTGAGCATCAAAAGTTTGGCTTCATGAACTGCATTGGGGTCTGAGCAGTCTTTTAGCGATCCATATCCATAGTTGTTGATGAGGGCCGTGGCAACCTCCCAGACGGTGCTGACAGACTCTGCTTCAGGGCCGAAATTCCAACCCTCGCAATAATCCATCGGTTTGTCCCACATCTTTTGAGCCAACTTCATATAACCGCTCAGTGGTTCCAGAACGTGCTCCCAGGGACGGACTGACTTGGGCGAACGAATGTCAATGGGACGGTTGGCTTCAAGAGCACGTATGCAGTCGGGAATGATGCGATCAAGCGACCAGTCTCCTCCACCGATAACGTTACCTGCTCGAACTGACGCCAAGCTTACGGTGTGCTTTGTACCATAGTCCTTCGGATTGAAGAAACTGCGACGCCACGACTGGATTGCAATTTCACAGGCACCTTTGCTAGAACTATAAGGATCATAACCGCCGAATGGATCGGTTTCGATGTAACCCTCTTCCTGTTCGTTGTTGTCGTAGCACTTGTCGGTTGTAATCATCACGCCCACCTTTACACTTGGGGTGGTGCGAATAGCTTCCATTACGTGTATAGTTCCCATCAAGTTTACCTCATAGGTTTCGACAGGAATTTCGTAGCTGAGGCGTACCAAAGGTTGGGCAGCCAGGTGAAATACGATTTCGGGCTGGTATTCAGCAAAGATTTCCTTCAAACGTTTGCCGTCGCGGATATCTGCACGGATATCAGCCTTGATCTTTGAGCCAACGCCAGAAAGAACATAGTTATCTCGCTGGCTATATGGGTCGAGAGCCACACCTATGACTTCGGCTCCAAGTTTGTGTAGCCAAATGGAGAGCCAAGAACCCTTGAAGCCTGTGTGTCCTGTTACTAGAACCCTTTTTCCTTTATAAAATCCGTCAAAAATATCAATCATATCTTTCGGGTTACCATTTTTTCCAGGGAGCATGTCCGCTTTCCCACATCTTTTCGAGGTCAAGGTTGTCCTTGAGCATGTCCATAGGTTTCCAGAATCCGCGATGCTTGAAAGCATGCATTTCACCGGCATTTACAATGTCTGTGAGCGGCTCGCGCTCAAACATGATTGGATCAGCATCTTCGGGTAAGAAATCAAATACCTTAGGCTCACAAACGAAATATCCGGCATTGATCCAATCTCCTTCACCAACAGGTTTCTCTTGGAAAGATGTTACTATACCGGTCTTTTCGTCGATTCGAACAGCTCCAAAGCGTCCTGCAGGCTTATAAACGGTCATCGAGAGCGCCTTTCCGCTTTCGTTGTGAGCCTTTATGGTTTCTGTGATGTCAAGGTCTGTCACACCGTCACCATAAGTAAGACAGAACTGCTCGTCACCGATATATTTGCGGATTCGCTTCAGTCGACCAGCAGTCATTGTGTTGAGGCCGGTATCCACAACGGTTACCTTCCAGTTTTCAGAATGGTTCTCGTGGAGTTGATAACTGTTGTTGCTCAAATCGAAGGTCACGTCAGTATTGAGCAGGAAGTAGTTCATAAAGAATTCCTTGATGACGTTCTGCTTGTAGCCTGCGCAGATGATGAAATCGTTGATGCCGTATGCCGAATATGTCTTCATGATGTGCCAGAGAATTGGTTTGCCACCAATCTCGATCATTGGTTTCGGCATATATTGGGTCTTTTCGCTGAATCGTGTTCCAAGACCGCCTGCAAAGATAACAGCTTTCATATACTATCTTTCTGTGTAAAGTTGATAAAGGTTGCGTACCATGGCTCGAATATCGAACCCTGCTTGGCCAAGAGTATCGGTCATATCCTTACGCTCAATGCGTCCCATTTTCAGGAGTTCTTCTGCCCATAAAGCAGCTGGCTGCTTGAGGGAGAGGAACTTCATGTAAGGGGAATACTGGGTTTCGTTTGTTGTGCTGTCGCTAGCGAAAACAGGAAGGCCCGCAGCTTGCGCCTCAATGAGCACGACACTAAGACCCTCGTAGAGCGATGGGAAGAGGAATGAATCCATAGCTTGCATAAAACGGTTACGGTCGTCGCGAAAACCGATAAAACGGACCTTGTCAGCAATACCCAGATTGGCAGCCTTTTCTTTCATAGCATCCATCAGTTCTCCTATGCCGATGAGCAAAAGCACTGCATTGTCGCGGCGCTTACAGATCTCAGCAAAGATGTCGAGTAGGAAAGTGTGGTTCTTTTGGTTGACAAAACGGCCTACATGACCAATTACGAACTTGTCATCGATACCCATCTCTTGACGCAACTCCTTGCGCACACTTTCGTTATAGACAAACAAAGTGCTATCGATACCGTTGAGTATGACCTGTGCTTCGCCTCGCTCGACACATCCTTTGCCAAAGAGCCATTCGCAGGCCAACTTTGAGCATCCAACCCAGTGAGTGGCATATTTGCGCATAGGTTTTTTTAGCAGATTTCCATAAGCGATAACGAGTGGATTGCGCGACTGGAATCCTGTATTATGTGAATGTGCAACGCGAACAGGAATGCCCCATTTGGCAGCACACTTGAGGATATAGTAGTTTTTCGAGCTGGAATGCATATGCACCACATCATAGTTGTGGTGTTGCTCGAAAAAACAATCGACCGATTTGAAGTAGTGAGGATAATCGAGAGGTGTTCTCAACCATGCGCCTTTCAGCTGATGGATTGTGACGCCCATATCCTTCAAAGTTTTGGTCAAAGGATATTCTTGTCCATCGTCCAGATTGAGTATCTCAATGTCCATCAACGAAGGATTGTTGTTTCGAAGAATATCGTATGCCAGCATCTGTATTCCGCCTAAGCGAAGGCGGTCGATGAAGAACAATACACGTAATGGTTTTGTCATAATAATAAATTTGCCTACAGCTTCGCTAAAGGTCGCCACAATATTGTAGCAACCAACGCACACAGGTATAATAAGCGGTGCAAATTTACTTTTTTTTCAACAAAAAACAAAAAAATAAGGCAGAAAAGTAGAGGAAATAGCTTTTTTGGACGAGAGAAGAGTATTTTTATTTGTTAGAGAAAGCAAAAACAGTGGGCTCTACCATCGTAAAGCCCACTGTTTTGCTTGGTATGATAAAAATTGTTTATTTATTTAAGGATGTTTTCTTTCAAGTTGTGGGATTGACAAAGAACGATACAAAAAAGCAATAGCTATTGTAATTAAAAAACAAGTCCAAACGTACGCGAATGGATGTCGAGAAATGAAAGCTCCTCCATCAAATTTTGATAAGAAAATCATAGGGATGCGTTGATAAATGTAGAGAGGGAAAAGTTTAGTGCCACACCAAATAAGAGCTTTATTTCCGACTTTTATCTTCATAGAAACGACAACGATGGATAGAGCAAAAAGTATAGATGTTAAGTTGTCTTTCAATCCATAGAAGGCAAAGTTTTGAGTGTGGACGGAAAAGAAGACTAAAATGCAAGCGGGCAAGACAATCCAATACCATTGATGGACAAAAGGTTCAATCTGTGATTTGAATCGAGAGTAAAAGAGACCTGCGGCAAAGGAAAAAATAGTGTTGTACCAAACAGGATTTGATTTTGTATTGAAAAGAATAATATATGCGGTAGCCAATAGGAAATATGCCATCCATCCCTTGCCAAGTTTGAACCCAATCCATGTGCAAAAATAACAAACAAGAATGATAAAAAAGTACCAATTGCTATTGCCAATCGAAGTCCAGCCTGTAAATGCGAGAAGGGTTGTATTCAGTTTGAGTTTGATCCCTAGAATGAGGTCAATGACAAGAAAAAACAATACTGCCACATCGAAGTTGAGAAGTGTATTGAGAATGCGTTTTCTTGGCATGTCTTCAATGTATGGTTCTCCTTTTCTTTTGATAGACTCCATAACCCCAAATCCCGAATAGAAAAGAAAAGCCACGACAAGAAGTTGCCCCAACCAGCGGTCAATGCTCATAAAAAGACTATCTCCTGGAGCTGAAAAATCATAGCCAAATTTACTTAAATAAGGCCATATGTGGCGTGTAAAGACAAACAAGATAAAGATGCCTTTGATGGCATTGCATTGTTCCTTGCTTATATAATCCTGATTGAATCCTGATTTGATGAACGAAATGCCATATAATGAGAGTAGAAGGATAATGATGTAGAAAACTAGCATTTTTAATTATTTGCCTATAATCGGTTTAAGAAATTTAGAATTAAATGCCTTTATGAAGAGGACGCAGAAACCAACTGTGCAGAAAAAGATAACAAAGAACATAATTATGGAAATTATGATCCCTTGATTGGAGACTAAAGGCTCAATAAATCTTAATAAAACCTTTAGAAAGAATTGATGAACTCCATAAACAACAATTGTGCCTCGGCCAAGGTATTCGAGGAAAGTGTTACTATTGATGGTTTGGCATATCCATAATAGTGCAGCAGTCCCTCCGATTGAAACAATAAAATGCACAGGCAGTTGCCACCACTCTTGGATTTTGTAAGCGTAAAGGACGGATGGCATTTGTAGTTTTGTAATCAAAAAGAATACAATAATAATCAAGAATAAGGCAGTGCCAAAGCGATAAAAGACTTTGAGGTCAGTGGAATTGGTTTTCAGGAATTGGCCAACACCTAGGAATATGGTTAGGTCGAAAACCTGATGAACATACCACCATTTCTGAGGGAAAAGGTTGAAATGATGTAGTATGAAACCAAGAATGACCAGTGCAATCAAAATACTCCAGAGAATAATGTTTGGGGTATATTTGTGAAGTGTCCAGTAAATCAGTTTTGAAAGAAAAAGGCAGGGCAAGAACCAAAAAACACCGCCAAAAGCTAATGCTCGTTTTACAAACCCCATCATTACAATTGTCCAAGGTCCTTGTCCCAGAAAGACGCTGGGTATCGTAAAGAAAAACAAGTCAAATACGATGGCTGGAATTAGGATGGTGCGAACGTTGCTGATAAAGAAAGGTTTGAATTCCTTCTCGAAGTTTGAGCAAAGTCCAGTAATAATGAAAAATGCTGGCATGAAGAAAGAAACGTGTATCCATTGCCAACTTCTCATCCAAGCGAGGGTGCTATTAGTGATTTTGGCAACAGAGAGCGTTTCCAAATAAATATGTGAGATAATGACGAGGCAAATAAGCACGCCTTTCGCCACATCAAAATAAGGAATCCTTTTCTTGGAGTTCATATTTGATTCAAAAGTGTTATCTCAAATCGTGGCATACAGATTTGATCTACGAAAACTGTATGCTCCGGTTGTGGCATACAGATTTGGTCTACGAAAACTGTATGCTCCGGTTGTGGCATACAGATTTGGTCTACGAAAACTGTATGCTCCGATTGCGGCATACAGATTTGGTCTACGAAAACTGTATTCTTCGGTTGCGGCATACAGATTTAATCTACGAAAACTGTATTCTTCGGTTGCGGCATACAGATTTGGTCTACGAAAACTGTATTCTCCGGTTTCAGCATACAGATTTGATGAACAGAATCTGTATGCTTTTATCGTACCGGTCCAATTTACGATTCAGAATTGGACTCGATCCATATGTTTATATGTTCTGAATTATTAAAGTTATTTGATGATGGTAGAAAAAAAATTAGGCATTCCTGTGGACTTAATACGATGGACAGATTCTTATTAATTAGAATGAATAATGCTCTCTAACCTTGTGCCATAGTTTAAGTAGTAAAAGAGTCACTAAAATGACAACAGGAGCTTCAAAGTAAACATAAACATACAGACCTTGATAGCTGTAGTTTAACCAAACAAACTTTCGGATGAAATAAAGAATCAGAGGATGTATGATATATAACTCCATGGAGTAATTGACGCCTAAATCAGATAGGAAATTAGGATGGGTGAGCGGATGTTTGAGCACAGCAAGAAGAAGGAAAAAAGCAAACAACATATTGCTAAAATAGAATTCTTCTTCATAACTGTGAAGGGCTCTTGATTCGAAGTAAGGTAATATGGCAGTGATGATTAGAGCAGTAAACAATAGGTTGGAACTGATGTTTTTGTAGAGTTGGGTCCGTTTAATGATAGCTCCCATACAGAAACTTGGAAGTCCCATGAACCATGCATTTCGATAGATGAAAATATCGAATTTTCGGCCTAATATTAATTCGCTATAAGGACCAAGAAGTAAGGCTATAATCAAAAGCAAAGGGAGAGCAAATATCAATGTATTTCTGTTTGGTAATTTATTAAAGAAATACATAAAAATAAGCAGATAAAAATAGGCTGAGAGATACCAGAAATGCATCCAAAAAGGCGTTTCGTTGAATACGCATATATTAACGATATTCCATCCGTCAAAGAGTACATTTTCCTTGTAATAAAAGACAATGAAAAGATATGTTGGAAAGAATAACAGGAAACAATAAAAAAATGTTTTAACAAGATGTATGATGCTTTTTTTTATGCTTTCATTGGTTTTGGCGATGTCTGGCTTTTCGATAAGGTAACCCGAAATCATAAAAAAGCAGAACAAGGCAAACCTAATGGGAACCAAATATTTTGGTGCATCTGGAATGCCCCCATGTCCAATAACAACAATTACGGCAAAAACAAACTTTAATATATCTATAGAATGGTTTCTCATCTCGTGGAATTGATTTATAAATGACTAATTATTCGGTCTACTCTCCCCACCAGAACGAGTCTTTTATGATAGAGTCATTCTCATAGGGCATCAGTTCTGTTGAAATGGTATTTCTACCTCTTACGGCATGTAAACGAATATTCAAGAGACGCTTTGTTACATTGAATTTTTGTAAACTTTCGGCAATCTCAGAACCATAGTAGATTGTGTATGGCCA
>JAEEGK010005869.1_pt1 | contig 29663 bp, 21 predicted proteins | sample 8958771 | NCBI WGS metagenome assembly JAEEGK01 (sample SAMN16246547, study PRJNA631951) | gut metagenome | biome: gut microbiome; feature: rumen; material: SC-attached | host: Bos | place: Iran: Karaj | collected 2018-10 | reverse complement strand
CGCGGCGCAGACGGAACTCACGCTTCCTCGTCTCACGGTTCAGCTGCAGGCGCAGAACCTCTTTCAGCATCAGCCGCTGCAGCACCCGGTTAGTGGCAATGCGGTTCCGCTCAACATACTGCATCACAATATCCAGCGTCTCCTCAGGGTGAGCCGCCGCCCATTCCCAGCCCTTGCGGCTGGCCTGTGCAAAGCGCTCTGCCTGGTCACGGTGCTTCTGGTAATAATCACGCGTCATATACACCCCGTCCTCCTGCACATTGTAGCCATGGTCGCTGAAGCGGAAAATATTCTCCTCGCTAATCTCCATGCCAGCCTGCTTCAGCTGGTATAATTCATTGTAGCTCATGGCCAGGGTGGCATCCAGTACACCTGAGACAAACAGGTTAACATTCTGGGAAAAGTGTATCCACTGATAGTTCAGATGCTCTCTCAGGTTCATGCATATAGCCAACTGTCCGAAGCCAACGCTCCAGATGCCCACACGGCCCCCCTTCTGAGTCAGCGGATTCTTGCCGCGGGCCGATACTATAACCATCGCATTGTTCATTGAAGTCTGCAGGATATTCACCAGGGGCATTCCCTCATCTGTTATCACCATAGCCTGACACAGCTGCAGCGTAGTAGCCTGACAGCTACCGGAACGCAAGCGGCTCATGGCAGGCATCGTAGCGGACGGATGCTCAATCCGCACCTTCACACCTGCCTCACGGTAGAAACCCCTCGCTTCTGCCACATAATAGCCGGCAAACTGCGCCTGAGCAGTCCACTGGGGGGTAAAAACAATGGTATCGTCCTGCGCCGCCAGCAACTGCCCCACAGTCATCAGGGCACTGAATATCCATGGTTTAAGTAATCTCATTCCAGGCTCTTTGTTTTCATGATACTGCAAAGATACAAAAAATAATTTTGACAACCTCCGTTTTCCCTGCAAAAAATGAAAACAAGTTGACGAGTTGACAAGTTGATAGTTTACTAACATCAGTGGCACCCGATTGTAGGGCTGTACGCAGTTCATTATCGTCAGAGACACTTGTCTGTGCCCATGCAGTTGTGGCAAACAGCAGAAACAGAATATAGTAGAATTTCCTTTTCATGGTCCGGTTAAGTTTATTATTTTACTTTGCAAATATACATAAACAAGGTAACTATACAACACTTCTACTCTTTAATAATGTGTTATAAGACAAGATTGATAGGGTTTCAGACAAGATTTATAATTTTCCAGGGGGAAAGGGGTCTCACTTTTAGCGGTGTCAGGTAAATTTTCTTGCGTTTTATTTTGTGCGCGTATTGAAAATGTTTACCTTTGCAGACATTAACTTGACTAAATCGAAATGAAAGCACGTTTATACCTTCTGTTTATATTCCTGTTGGGATGCATTGGCAATGTGTTGGCCGATACTATCTTTGAGGACGGCACATACACCATTTCCTGCACCAAGCTGAACGGTTATTTGGGCCTGGGTTCCTACCATAGTGTTGACCCTTATATATATTACGTAACGGGCCAGCAGGAGAGAACGGAGGATGCCTACTGGGTCATCACGCGTACGGAGCAGGGCTATACCTTCCGTAACAAGGCTACGGGTCAGCTGCTGGTCTTTACGACCGGGCGTGATGATTTGTACTATAAGTATATGACTCTTTCTGACCAGCCGTGGGGTGACGGGTCAGAGTACTGGAATATCATTCAGGGTACTGACGGTGCCTTCTGCGTGCAGAGTGCTGTCAGTACCGATTATTACTGGAACCTGCGTTCCGGCTCCAATATGCTGGGTACTTACAGGGGCAGCAACGGCAGCAACGACAATGAGCGATATACCTTCCAGAAAGAGGGCGATACCCCGCCTCCGGGCCCTGTTACGCCTGATATGCCTTCCTTCCCGCCGGCATTGCATGTTTGGCTTTCCAACGGACGGATGGAGGCTTATCCCCTGGAACTGGTGAGGAATTATACCCAGGCTGATGGTAAACTGTCTGTTGAGACTACTTACGGGGCTACCTTTACCTATGCCCTTACTACCGTGGACAGCGTTAGTGAGCGCACACCGGACTTCCCCGTCTTTCAGTCCTACAAGTTCAACAACAAGTTCAATGACCAGCTCTTCACCGATGCTGAGGGCCAGATTACAGGCGATACCGTATTTGTAACCGTTGCCGCCATCGGCAAGCGCCTGACCCCCTCCTTCCAGATAGCGGATGAGAATGCGGCAGTATATATCGGTAACCAGCGGCAGACAAGCAAGGAGAGTCGTCTGCGCTTTGACAAGGACATCTATTACACCGTCACTCGCGAGGGCTACACCATCCTCACTCCTGAGGAGGACAACAAGTACTTCCAGCGCCCCTACGGACGTATCGTGCGTGTGAGCGTGAACTGGCTGACTGACCAGGCCCGGGTACCCGCCATATACATCAATACCGCCGACGGGCAGGCTGTAACCAGCAAGGACTACTTCAAGGATGCCACCATCCGCATTGACGGTCAGGGCATCTTCCCCTCCATGGAGGAGACATACGTCCAGATCAAGGGTAGGGGGAACAGCAGTTGGGGATGGGCCAAGAAGCCCTATCGCATCAGGTTCGAGACTTCCATGAAGCCTTTAGGCATGACCAAGGGCAAGAACTGGGTGCTCCTGGCTAACGGTATTGGCGGCTCGCTGATGGCAAATGCCATCGGCATGAAGGCCGCCAACCTTATGAAGGCATCCGCCGCCAACCACATTGTACCCGTGGACCTCTACCTCAACGGTGAGTACCGGGGCAGCTACAACTTTACCGAGAAGGTGGGCTTTGCCAACAACAGCGTGGATCTGGCGGATGAGACCGCCGCCGCCATGCTGGAGCTGGATTCCTATTACGACGAGCCCGACGGGCAGAAGTTCCGCTCGCAGCCTTACAGCCTGCCTATCAATATTAAGGAACCTGAGTTTGCCGAGGGTACGACGACCCTTACGCTTACCAGGATACAGCGTGACTTCAATAACTTCTTGCGTACGCTGTATAAGGGGCAGGATATATCGCAGTATGTGGATATCCGCCAGCTCTCCCGCTTCCTGATGGTGAATGAACTGGTCTGCAACTTTGAACTTTATCATCCCAAGAGTACCTTCTGCTACCGCGAGAACTTTGATGCAGACAGCAGTAAGTACATCTGGGGCCCCGTTTGGGACTTGGACTGGGGCTTCGGTTACGAGCAGGGGCGTAACTACTTTAAGAATAATACTACCAGTAACTTCTGGACTGAAATGCCCAACTTTGAGGTCAGGCAGTTCCTGCAGGACCTCCGCTGGAACTATGAGCCTATGTGCGAACTTTACAAGCAGCTATGGGGGCAGTTCATGCAGGAGGACCTGGGGGAGCTTATGGAGTACTGCCAGGACTACTATGACTTTGCTCGCAACTCATTCAGCCTGAACCGTGACAAATGGGGTGACCGCACTGATTATGCGCAGCAGGCCGTGGAGGCTGCCAGTTGGCTGCAGACACGCGCTAACAAGATTTACCAGGACATCCTGGATGATGTGCGTCCTGCCAAACCTGCACCAGTCAAGCCTGTGGAGTTTGCTGCCAATAAACTCTATACCATCTCCTGTCCTCGCGGTGACCTTATCCTCAGCTATGACTACAAGGGGCTGGAGGCAGGACAGAGCGCCTGGTGGACAGTATATGACTTTGAGAAGCAGTTTGCCATTATCAACATTGAGGGCAACAATTATCTGTACAGCCCGCATCTTAAGAAGTTTCTGCGTACCGGAAATGTCATCAATGGTGAGTGGGTGGATGAACTGGGCTCGCCCATCTACTTCGATACCACGCATCCGGAAGGTGATTACCTGTATATGATAAGTACGCTTACCACATCCGGTGCTATACAGTGGTTTAACAATAACAGCAAGTCTATTGTCATTAACAACTACAACACGCCTGATGACGGAGACCGCTGGATGATTACTGAGGCCGGTGACTTTGATCCCACCGAGGCTATCCTGATTGCCCAATCTAGCATGATGGCTGTTACTATGAACCTGAGGTATAACGGTCAGGTTATCGCCAGCGAGACGCGTAAGCTGCCCTATGGTGCCGATTTGCCTGAGCCGCCTGCCCGGTGGAGCAATGCGTATGTAATGGTTAACCCCATAGGTACCCATCCTTATATGGTGGAGGAAGATACTGCCGTGGATTACGAGGCAGAATGGGTAGGCCCCTTTGACTTTTCCACCTCGGACCTGGATGCCAAATGGTATAACATGACAATCCGAACGGATTATATGGTAGGTAAGACCAAGCCTGAGCCCTATTATCCTGTGTCCGTTCAGAGTGTGGATACGCTGGGCATGCTTACCTTCCAGTGGGCCTTCGGCGGTAATCCTTACAAGGTGAGACTGTATAACCGCTCCACCGGGCTGAACGAGGTTCTTACCTTTACCGGTACCAGTGTGGTGATGCGTCCGGGTGATTATGAGTGGGAACTGATTCCCAACGCCAACGGTTTTGTCCTGCGTGTGCCGGGAACGGCCAATACCTGCCTGAACCAGTTTGGCGGTCCCACCGGTCCCCTCAGCATCTGGAGTGATGACGCAAGCCTGAATGATGCCGGTTCTACCCTCTGTGTAATTGAGGCTCCTGACTCTGATATGATGGACGGAGTAGATGAAATTCAGAATTCAAAAATCAAGAATAAAAATGGGGAGGGAGCTTATGATTTAGGCGGAAGAAAGGTGGATTCCTCACTCCTCACTCCTCACTCTTCACTTAAGAAGGGTATTTACATTGTGAACGGAAAGAAAGTGGTATGGTAGGATGAGTAAGAGGGAGATGGACTCTGAATGTCCGATTTTTCCCTATATCTGTACTATTTCTCTGAATCTGCCAAGAGTGAATGTTTTTCTTGGCAAATCTTTACCTTTGTGTTGATAATTTTGATATTTTTGCAATTGCTCTTGAGGTCTTAGGATTATTTTGTTCCTGTAAGGGATTTATAGGGCAGAAGCAGTTGACCGTACCACGTCGGTTAAATATGGAATCCGTATGAATGGAATCAGATATAGCCGATTTATGCCATGGGTGGGAAGGGAGTAAACAAAAAGAGGATTTACCATTAGGTGAATCCTCTTTCTGTAGCGGGAGTGTGTCACGATCCCACGACCTCCGGATTATGAATCCGACGCTCTAACCAGCTGAGCTATCCCGCCATTTTCGCGTTTGCGGTTGCAAAGGTATGGCTTTTTTGGGGATTTGCAAAACTTTTGGCCGGAAATTTTTGTTCTTCGCTTAATTATTCTGCAGGAAGTGTTATCCTGGAGCCGTACCAGGTCTGACGAAGTGTGTTCAGACGCTCTTTTACCTCTCTGTCTGACAGTCCGTGACTGGCACGTTTGCCGTTCATGTAGAGGCTGGATGAATGGGCGATATGACTGATGGTGTCTCCGTCAACAATGGGCATGACGGCGTAGGTCTGGCGTGTGCCGTTGACGCTACGGTTGATGGCGGTTACGTTATGGACGCGTGCATGGGGTGTTCCCTTTTCCTGTCCACCGGCGATGGCACCGCCTGCGTACTGGCCTGACACGCTGCCTGAGCTATAGCAGCTTTCCATGACGAATGGGGCGCGTATCTTGCCTACGAGTCCGCCTGCGTAGCTGTTGACGCTGATGACATCTACGTCTGAGTAGCATCTGTTCAGTACGGATTTGTTGCCGATGTTGCCTACCAGTCCGCCTGCGTAGCACTGGCCCCATACTTTGCCTGTGGCGTAGCAGTCTTCTACGATAGAGGGCTGTGAGTATGCTGAGTGGCCGAGATATCCGGCGATGGCGCCTGCTCCGTATCCGTTGCAGAAGATGTTCACGTTCTCAAATCCTACGTTACGGCATGTTCCGCAGAGTACACCGAAGAAGCTGCCGAAGTAGCATGAGTGTGAGGTTGTGAGGTTGCGGATGACATGTCCCCGGCCGTCCAGGGTTATCCAGAGGGAGTATTCGTCAGCCTTGTCATTAAGGGGTGTCCATTCGATTCCCTGCAGGTCTATGTCGCTGGTCAGGGCGAAGTAGATCATCTTATAAGGGGTGAGGACGGACTTCATGTTGCACATCTGACGTACGTTGCTAATCAGGTAGGGGCGCTCTACGCTGCCGTCTCCGCCGGCGAACTTGGTAGCTGACTCGGCGGGCCTGAAGCTGGCCATCTCACATTTTGGATCTATCTCAACCTGGTAGAGTCCGGGCTTGAGTCCCTTGTTTACATTCAGCTGGATGGTGTGGCTGCCGTCGTTGTCAATGGCTATGTGCTCCAGTTCGGCATAAACGGCGCGTGAGGCGGTGTTGTTCCTGTAGTTTTCCTGTGCCAGCTTAATTTCTTCCTGGCTACGGGTACGGCAGTAAGTATTGCCTGTTATGTTGTTATATACCAATTCGTCACCTGACTGCATGTGTACTGTCTGACCTGTCTTGATGTCTGTGAAGTCCACCTTTCCCTTGTCCAGTGAGATGACGTCCTTCTGTCCGCCCTTCTCGCTGACCAGGTAGAATTCTGTTCCTAATACGCGCACCTGTTCCTTATCCGTAGTGATGGTGAAGGGGTGGCTTGCATCGGAGGTGACGTAGAAATAGGCAGCTCCCTGGAAATCTACGGCCCGGGTGCCGCGTGCGAAGTCGGTGGTGGAGTAGGAGATCTGTGATCCTTCCTTGAGCAGTACCTGTGTGCCGTCCGGGAGCTGAACGGTGGAGGTCTCACCGGAGGCGGTGGAGACTGCCAGCTGTCCGTCACGGAGGTTGGTGATGTTATAGTACATTACTACGGTGCAGGTAAGCAGGATGGGGAGCAGGATGGCTGCGGCCCATCTGAATGCTCCGTTAAGCGCGGAGCGGTTGCGGACCAGCCATGTGCTCTTGGCGACGTTGGACTTGTTCAGTACGTGCTTCTTGAAGCGGAGAAATGCCATTTCGCCATCATAGGTGTTATCTATGATGGAAGTTCCCGCCCATGCTTCGCGCATACGTAGAAACTGTTGGCGGTTGTCATCGGACTCCTGTACCCATTGGGCCAGCAGTTCCTTACCGTCATCATTGATTTGTCCGGTCAGGTAATCTATGATATAAATACTGATATCTTTAAGGTCTTTCATTCGTCTATATTTGTATGTCCTCATAGTTATGACAAAATTTTAGCCTCTTTGTGTTAAACAAATACCATAAAAAATGTTAAAATCATCAAATATTTGGAGAATCGCCTCTCTATTATCTTCAGTGCCTGCTGGATGCGTACCTTAATTGTATTAGCGGATACGCCGTCCTCAGCTCCAATCTGACGGTAGGTCATATCCTGGAAACGGCTCTTGATAAAGGTGCTCTTGATGGGTTCTGGAAGGCTTTCTATGCATTCATGCATGAGTCCTTCCAACTCATTGTCCAGCAGTCTACCCTGGGGGGTAACGTTATCTATTCCCGAGAAGACATCATTAGTGTCGTTGTCACTGAGGGTGCTGAACGTCTGGACGGTTCGTACGGTCTTGGAGTTGAGCAGGTTCAGGCAGTGGTTGCGCGTGCTCATCATCAGGTAGCTGCGCAGGTTGGTGCGGATCTCCACCTCGCTGCGTACTTCGTACAGGTGACTGATGACGTCTGATACGGCTGCCTGTGCCTGGAACTCATCCCGCAGGATGGTCTCGGCCAGGATGCACATGGGGCCATAGTAGGTCCGGAATACATACCTGTATGCATCCTCTGAGCCTTCCATCAGCCCGCGTACTATGGTTTTCTCGTCAACTGCCATCAGCCTTTGTTAATCAATCTTACCCCCCCGACCCTTTCCGAGGGGAGATTAAACTCTTTCCACTCTTTTAAACTAACTATAATTATTTATAATCTATAATCTGTAATCTGTAATCTTTACCCTTCACTCCGGTTTTCCTCCCTCAACATATGGCCATTCGTCCTGGTCCCACTGGATGCGTGACATGAACATGGGGCGGTGATTGGGATTCCGGCTGTTGCGCACGTGACAGTGGTAGAAGATGTATTCATTTCCGTCGGCTGCGGTGAAGATTTCTCCGCAGTGGCCGGGACCAAAGAAGTTGTCGCCTTCGTCACTGTGCAGAACGGGGGTGGCATATCCTTCTGTCATGGGTTTACCTTCGCGGTTGAGGAACTGACCGGTCAGCTCCTTGCTGCGGCCTACCTGTAGCTGGTAGGTATGATTGCCGTAGAAGCCTGAGCTGACGAACAGGTACCAGTAGCCTCTGTGCCAATGCAGGTAGGAGCCTTCGAAGACCTTGGAGCGGTCCGGGCACTGGTGTACGGTCTGTCCGGCCACGTGCTCGTACCGGGAACCTTCCTTCAGGCTGAGGCCGTCAGGGGCTAACTCTACGCGGTGGATGCCGCCTACGGAGCCGAAGAACATCCATACCTGACCTGTTTGGGTGTCGGTGACTACCTCGGGGTCGATGGTGTCTTCGATACCGGTTTCGCTTCCCTTGGTGATGATGCCATTGAACCGGAACCGGCCGGGCAGGGTTTCTGTGAGCACACCGATGCTGCTGTCCTCGGCACTATTATATAAGGTGATGTACATCAGGCGTCTGTCACCCACGGTTGTTACGTCCGGAGCCCACAGGTGGTGTGAGACGGCTGTGACAGTCTGCCATGATTCCGGGTCAATGGGGGTTATGTCTGACAGGTTCCAGTTGAAAAGGTCGTCACTGACCAGGCAGCGGCGTGGACTGGTGGCTATACAGTAATAACGTCCGTCATCTCCCTGCCAAATGGTGGGATCGGGCCAGTTCCTATGCCAAACGGGGTTCTTCACCTGCTGGGCACCGGCCAGGAGTGACACCAGAAACACAGGCAGAAGAAGCAGCGAACGGATATGTTGGTTCATAGTTATGCTAATGGTTTCTTTCATTACAGGTGGCAAAGTTACACATTTTTCTGTTTTAATTAAAAAATGGGCTGAAAAAATGTGGCTCATTGATAGAAAATGTGTACTTTTGCACCTCAATTAATATACACGTACGCACAAACAAACATTATATATGGCAGAAACAAGAAAAATCCAGCGAGCACTGGTATCTGTATTCCACAAGGACGGATTAGAGGAAATTCTGCGCACACTGAATGCGCAAGGTGTTGAACTGTTGAGCACAGGCGGTACTCAGACTTTCATTGAGAGCCTGGGCATTCCCTGTCAGAAGGTGGAGGATGTGACTACTTATCCCAGCATCCTGGGCGGTAGGGTGAAGACGCTGCACCCGAAGGTGTTCGGCGGTATTCTGGGCCGTCGCGAACTGGAGAGCGACCTGCAGCAGATGCAGCAGTATGAGATTCCGGCTATTGACTTGGTTATTGTAGACCTGTACCCCTTTGAGGATACCGTGGCCAGCGGTGCCAGCGCAGCTGATATCATTGAGAAGATTGACATAGGCGGTATCAGCCTGATCCGTGCTGCCGCCAAGAACTTCCGTGATGTGATTATCGTTCCATCCAAGGCTGAGTACAAGCCTCTGCTGGAGTTGCTGCAAAAGCAGGGTGCCCAGAGCGAGATTGAGGACCGTAAGTGGTTTGCTACCCGTGCCTTCGGTGTAAGCAGTCATTATGATACTGCTATCCACGCCTGGTTCGAAAAGTAAAGTGTAGAGTCTATAGTTTAGAGTCAGTTTATAAAGGTTAAAGATTAAAGAGCTGTTGCGCTAACCTCTAACCTCTAACCGCTAACAAATATAAACGAAAGCAAAAGAGTTATGAAATGGTTTTCGCTGAATAAAGAACTGGCAATGGACTTGGGTACCGCCAATACCATCATCATCAGTGACGGTAGGATTGTGGTGGACGAGCCCAGTGTGGTTGCCTTGGACCGTCGGAGCGAGCGTATGATTGCCGTGGGCGACAGGGCCAAGATGATGTATGAGAAGACGAATCCCGAGATTCAGACCATCCGCCCCCTGCGTGATGGTGTGATAGCCAATTTCAATGCCTGTGAGCAGATGATGCGCGGCCTGATTAAGATGGTGCACTCGGGTAACCGCCTGTTCTCTCCCAGTATGAGAATGGTGATTGGTGTTCCCAGTGGCAGTACCGAGGTGGAACTGCGTGCTGTCAGGGACAGTGCCGAGCATGCCGGTGGCCGTGAGGTGTATCTGGTGTATGAGCCTATGGCTGCTGCCATCGGTATCGGACTGGATGTGCTGGCTCCTGAGGGTAATATGATTGTGGATATAGGCGGTGGTAGCACAGAGATTGCTGTTATCAGCCTGGGCGGTATTGTGGCTGACAAGAGCCTGCGTATTGCCGGTGATGTGCTGACTGCTGATATTCAGGAGTACATGGGCCGCCAGCATAATGTGAAGGTCAGTGAGCGTATGGCTGAGCGGATTAAGATTCACGTAGGTTCAGCCCTGGCTGACCTAGGCGATGATGCTCCTGAGGATTATGTGGTTCATGGTCCTAACCGTATCACGGCTCTGCCTATGGAGGTACCTGTCTGTTATCAGGAGATTGCACACTGTCTGGAGAAGACGATTGCCAAGATTGAGGCTGCTATCCTGAGTGCGCTGGAGGAGACTCCTCCTGAATTGTATGCCGATATTGTTAAGAACGGTATCTATCTCGCCGGTGGCGGTGCTTTGCTGCGCGGTCTGGACAAGCGTCTGACGGATAAGATCAGCATTCCCTTCCATGTAGCCGAGGATCCCTTGCACTGTGTAGCCAAGGGTACGGGCATTGCATTGAAGAATATTCGCGAATTCCCCTTCCTGATGTAATTTGAGAGAACTACTCGACAGAATATCACAGAATGTCCACTGGGTTGTCTTCCTGCTTTTGGAGGTGCTCAGTGGATTCATGCTTTTCAAGTTCAACCACTATCAGGGCAGTGTATGGTTTACTCAGGCCAATACGGTTGCCGGTAAGGTGTTGGAGTGGGAGGCTAAGGGCCTGCAATATATGAATCTGGGTAAGGAGAATGCTTACCTGGTACGCCAGAATACGCTATTGCAGCATAATCTGGATGTGTTGCGGCATGAGTTGGCGGAGCTGAAAAGGGACACCTCTGTAACGCAGCGTTACCACATTGACCTGCTGAGGGATATGGAGATGATACCGGCTCAGGTGATTTCCAACAGTGTGCGCCAGCGTGACAACCTGATTACCATCAATGTGGGCAGCAATGACGGTGTGGAGCCTGAGATGGGTGTTATCAGCGGAACGGGCGTGGTGGGCATTGTCAGTAAGGTTACACCGCATTACTCGCTGGTGCTGTCCGTCCTGAACAGCCGTAGCAGTATCAGCTGCAGGCTCAGGGGGACGGAATACTTCGGTTATATGAAGTGGAGAGGGGGTAACCCGCTACAAGTCTCAATGGATGATGTGCCCCGTCATGCCAGGCCCCGCATCGGTGACATTGTGGAGACGAGCGGTTTCAGTAGCCTGTTTCCCGCCGGGATTTTCCTGGGAAGGGTGGCGCAGATCCATAACAGCGGTGACGGTCTGGCTTACTCGCTGGAGATACAGATGGGTACGGATATTGCCCATGTGCGGAATGTGTGCGTGCTGAAACATAACATGAAGGAAGAATTAGACTCACTCAGAAGGCAATGATAGATACTTTTCTCAAACGGCTGGTGATTATGCTACTGTTGGTGGCATTTCAGGTGCTGATGCTGAATCACATGCAGATTTCGGGCTATGGCACTCCGCTGATCTTTGCCTGCATGGTGTTGTATATGCCCCTGGAGAGCATGAAGACGGGTATACTGCTGTGGGGCTTCTGTACCGGTATGCTGGTGGATATCTTCAGCAATACACCGGGTGTGGCCAGCGGGGCGATGACCTTTGCTGCCCTGATCCAGCAGCCGTTGCTGAAGCTGACCGTTCCCAGGGATGCGCCTGAGGATATGGAGCCCACCATGCAGAACATGGGTACGGGTAACTATACACGGTACACGATGCTGCTGTTCCTGTTTCACCATCTGGTGTATTATATGCTGGAGAGTTTCTCGCTTTATCATGTTTCAGATGCGGTTCTGCTGATGCTGACCAGTTGGTCCAGCAGCGTGTTGCTGGCTTTGCTTCTGGAGACTTTCCGCCGTAAGAAATAAACTTGCCCCTGTCCGTATGGCTGTAAATTACGATTTAGAGAAACGTAAATTCGTATTGGGTGGTGTGGCAATCCTCATCATACTGATTTATCTGATAAGGCTGTTTATGCTGCAGTTGCTGAGCGATGACTTCAAGAGAAATGCTGATAGCAATGCCTTTCTGCAACGTATCCAGTATCCGGCCCGCGGTATCATAACTGACCGCAACGGGGAACTGCTGGTGTACAACCAGCCGGCCTATGACGTGATGGTGATTATGAACGAGCAGACAGGGGTGGATACGCTGGATTTGTGTCAGAGCCTGCATATAGACCGGGAATGGTATGAACGCAGGATGTCGGAAATCAAGGACTCGCGCCGTAACCCGGGATACAGTCCCTTTACCCAACAGCTTTTTATGAGCCAGCTCTCTACCGAGGAGTTCAGCCGTTTCCAGGAGAAACTGTTCCGTTTTCCCGGTTTCTACATCCAGAAAAGAAGCATCCGTCAGTACCGTCACCCTTATGCGGCCCATATCCTGGGTGATGTGGGTGAGGTGAATCCTGATGACCTTGAGGCTGACAAGTACTACCAGAGCGGTGACTACATCGGTAAGTTAGGAGTGGAGCGTAGCTATGAGACGGAACTGCGCGGTGTCAAGGGTAAGGAAATCCTGCTAAGGGATGCCCGGGGCCGTATCAAGGGACATTATCAGAACGGTAAGTTCGACCTGGCCCCCGTGCCCGGCCGTAACTTGAAGTTAAGCATTGATATCAGGCTGCAGGCGTTAGGAGAACGGCTGATGAAGGGAAAACTGGGCAGCATCGTGGCCATTGAGCCATCCACGGGCGAGGTGTTGTGCATGGTCTCCAGCCCGACCTATGACCCCAAGATGATGGTAGGCCGTCAGCGCGGCAAGAATCATATCCTGCTCAGTCAGGACTCACATAAGCCCCTGCTGAACAGGGCTATCATGGGACAGTATCCCCCGGGTTCCACCTTTAAGACGAGTCAGGCGCTGACCTTCCTGCAGGAGGGCGTGATCACACCGGGTACAGCTTATCCCTGTACGCATGGTTTCCATAACCACGGCCTTACAGTGGGTTGTCACGGACACGGTTCGCCTTTGCCGCTGGTTCCCGCCATTGCCACCTCATGCAACGGATATTTCTGCTGGGGTCTTTATTATATGTTCGGTAACCGTAAGAAGTATGCCACGGTGCAGGATGCGATGACTACCTGGAAGGATTACATGGTATCCATGGGATTCGGATACAAGCTGGGTATCGATCTGCCGGGCGAGAAGAGGGGGATGATTCCTAATGCGCCCTATTACGATAAGGCCTATAGTGGGGACTGGAGCGGTCTGACGGTCATCAGTATCTCCATCGGGCAGGGTGAGGTGAACCTTACACCCCTTCAGATAGCCAACTTGGGTGCCACAATTGCCAACCGCGGGTATTATATTATCCCACATGTGGTGAAGGAGGTGCAGGGACTCCCCCTGGACAGTATGTACACAACCCGTCACCAGACAATGGTGGAACGTCGGAATTATGAGTATGTTATACAGGGCATGCGTCAGGCTGTGCTGGGAGGAACCTGCCATACGGCCAATACCAGTATGTATGAGGTGTGCGGCAAGACGGGTACGGCCCAGAATCCTCATGGTCAGGATCACAGTGTCTTCATGGGTTTTGCTCCGCGTGAGAATCCTAAGATTGCCATTTGCGTATATGTGGAGAACGGGACCTGGGGTGCTACCTACGGTGTGCCTATCGGTGCGCTGATGATGGAGCAGTATATTAACGGTCATCTCTCAGAGAGCAGCAAGCGGCAGGCGAACGCCTTTGAGCACAGATATCTCTTTACACCTACCATTTATCATGCGACGGAATCCGAATAATAACATACAAGGCCCTAACCTGTTAAGCTCGATTGACTGGTTTACCATACTCATTTACCTGATGCTGCTGGCAATGGGGTGGATGAGTGTGTGCGGTGCCAGCTATGATCTGGATATGGGGGGCAGCATTGTGGATTTCTCCACGCGCAGCGGTATGCAGATTATATGGATAGGTACTTCGCTGCTGTTGGGTACGCTGATTCTCATGACGGATGACCGGCTCATTGAATCCCTCTCATACATCATATACTTGGGCTTTCTGGTGCTTTTGGCGCTTACACCCTTCCTGGCACATGATATCAAGGGCTCTCTGTCCTGGATTAAGATTGGCAGCTTCAGTATCCAGCCGGCGGAGTTTGCCAAGTTCGGCACGGCGCTTTGTGTGGCTAAAGTGATGAGCGCGTATGAGTTCAATGTCAGCAAGTGGAGGGATTTTGTTATCAGCGTGACCCTGATTATCACGCCTATGGTACTGATTGTGTTACAGCGCGAAACGGGAAGCGCGCTAGTGTACGGTGCCTTTTTCCTGATGCTCTACCGCGAGGGAATGCCTGGCAGTATTCTCTTCTCGGCGGTAGCTGCCATTATCTACTTTGTGGTTGGTGTCCGTTTCTCGGAGGAGGAACTGATGGGCGTTCCGCAGATGACGCTGGGACAGACACTGGTGCTTATCCTGATTCAGATTTTCACTATCGGGATGATATGGGTATATACCAAGGACCGGAAAATCGGCTGGCGCATCCTGCGCTGGGGGGCACTGGCCACCGTATTGGCGCTGCTGTTTACCCGCTATGTGTACAGATGCAATGTGATGTGGGTATTGCAGGGCGTCTGTGCCGTCACGATTCTATATCTGATATACCGGGCTCTCCGGGATAACTTGGCCCGCTACTTCTATATAGCCATGTTTGCCTTAGGAAGCCTGTGCTTCTTCTATTCGGCCGATTTTGTGCTGAACAATGTGATGAAGCCGCACCAGCAAACGCGTATCCGTGTGCTTCTTGGCCTGGAGGATGACCCGCGCGGAGCGGGGTATAATGTAATTCAGGCCAAAATCGCCATAGGCTCAGGCGGATTAAGGGGTAAGGGATTCCTGAATGGGACGCAGACAAAATTGAAGTACGTTCCTGAGCAGGATACCGACTTTATCTTCTGTACCGTTGGCGAGGAAGAGGGATTTGTGGGCTGTGCCGTTGTGCTGTTGCTTTTCCTGGCTCTTATCCTGAGGCTGATTCATATGGCAGAGCGCCAGCCATATACCTTCGGGCGTGTATATGGGTACTGTGTGATGAGTGTCTTCCTGTTCCATGTCTTTATCAATGTGGGCATGGTATTGGGCCTGACACCTGTAATCGGTATTCCGCTGCCGTTCTTCAGTTACGGCGGCTCCTCGCTATGGGGCTTTACGATTCTGCTTTTTGTCTTCCTCAGGATTGATGCCGGCCGCAATAGGATGAAGCGTTAGCGGATGATGTGGATTCCCACATCAGTAATGCCCGGTAAGGTTTCTCTGTTCATCAGATGGCGGATACGGATTTCGCCGGTCTGCCCCTTCTTCAGCTCTATAGGCAGACCCAGGCTCTCGAACTGGAACCAGCTGACGCCTTCTTCGGTAAATTCTCCCCGTTCATCGGTAAGCTTGTAGAATAAAGTATCAGCTTGATGTACTGTCGGGTGACGGAAGTCCTGCTCAACCGACAGTACCAGTTGTTCATAGGGGAAATCATTGGTAAGCCTCAGTCCTATCAGCATACTGCCGTTATCGTCCTGTGTAAGTTCGGGCAGCACGAACGTGATAGTATCCTTCCTGTCCCAGCAGTTGTCCGCTAACGGCTGGTAGGTATGCAGCAGCGTGTTCCTGTCACAGCCGGCCGTCAGCATAATGGCCGTCAGCATAATGGCTGACAGTCTAAGCATCCCTGGGTTCTTTCTCCTTGGCTGCGTGTTGTGCATGGTTTTCACCATTGTTCTGGTGCTGGGGTTTCTTCTTCTTTTTCTTCTTTTTCTTCTTGTCAAATCTGTTCAGGTCATCCTGTGTAGCCAGGTCAACGGGACGTTCGGGCTCCTTGTGCCCGCCTGCCTCGATGGTTTCGGGTTTCTCACCCCTTTTGTTCATCTCCCAGATTTCGCGGGCGCGTTCTGCCGTTACAGTTACCAGGTTGGCTGCCAGGCGCTTGTCGGTAGAGTAGGTTACCATGCCGCTCAGCACATCGGCTTTGAAGAAATAGTAATCGCCTTCCTGGCTCTGCAGGATGATGTCTTTCTGCAGGAGCTTCTGTCCGGCCTCGATGTACTGGTCCACCTCATAATTCATGCAGCATTTCAGCTTGGCACACTGGCCGGCCAGCTTCTGTGGATTCAGACTCAGGTACTGAAAGCGGGCTGAGCCTGTTCCTACGCTGACAAAGTTTTTCATCCAGGTAGCACAGCAGAGTTCCCGGCCACAGGGACCGAATCCGCCGATGCGTCCTGCCTCCTGTCGGGCGCCGATCTGTTTCATCTCAATGCGTACACGGAATTCCTCGGCTAGAACCTTGATAAGCTGACGGAAGTCCACACGTCCGTCGGCGATGTAGTAGAAGATGGCCTTGTTGCCGTCGCCCTGATACTCTACGTCGCCTATCTTCATCTCCAGGCCCAGGTCCTTGGCTATCTGACGGCTCTTGATCATGGTTTCATGCTCACGGGCCTTAGCTGCTTCGTAGCGCTCCAGATCATTGGGGCGGGCTACACGGTAGATGCGTCTGATCTCCTCGCTGCTCTTCAGGTTGGCCTTTTTAATCTGCAGGGCCACTAACTTGCCTGTCAGGGTTACCGTTCCTATGTCATGTCCGGCGGTAGCTTCCACAGCTACCAGGTCTCCGTTCTGCAGTGGCAGATTGTTGACATTATGGAAATACCCCTTGCGTGTATTCTTGAACTGGACCTCTACAAGGTCTGTTACTTCCTGGTTATCAGGGATGTCTGCCAGATAGTTAAAGGTATTCAACTGTCCGTAGTGACCTGTATTGCTGCCTTTGGCGCAGAGACCCCGGCCTCTGCATCCGCATTTATAGCTGTATTCCATTATCTCTTTAGCAGTATTATCATTTTAAGGGCGAAGTCAAAGAAGACCATCTGCGCATTTACGTTCTGTTCAATGTCGCGTTGAGCATCAGAGAGCTCGTCCATAATTCCTATTACATTTATCTCGTTAATGAAGGGCGCGAATTTCTGACTGAACTGCTGCTCCTCCTGGGTTTGAAAACTCATCTCCGCCTGATGGAAGTTGTAGATGAAGTTCTCGCGAATCAGACGCTGGAAGTATTCCAGCAGACGCTTCTGTCTTTCACGGCCCAGCTCCTTCACCTGAAGTGTCCACTGTTGCAGATCCTTCAGATCACGTATGTAGCTGCTTCTCATCAGTTGCTTGAATAACTCAAAAAACTGCTGCTGCTCATTGCCTGCCTCCAACCGTTTCAGGGCTTCGGTGTAGTTGCCGCGTGATATATGGGCTATGTTCCGCGCCAGCTCTTCAGGTACGGCATGCAGGGTCATCAGGGCCTGAGCAATCTCCTCCTCGGTAAGGGCCGGGACGTTTATGCGCTGCACACGGCTCTGAATAGTACCTAATACCATCTCAGGATCTTCGCTGACCAGCAGGAAGCAAGTAAGCAGGGGCGGCTCCTCTATCAGCTTCAGCAGCTTGTTGGCTACCTCCTGACTCATCTTCTCGGGCAGCCACATCAGCACTACCTTACGGCCACCCTGACTGGATTTCAATGCCAGTTTTCGCTGCAGGGCATCGCTCTCCTGTACATAGAAGGTGATTTGCTGGTTCTCGGCCTTGATGTCGTTCAGCCACATCTCGGTATCGAAGTATGGATTTTCCTGCACCTGTTTGCGCCAGGGCTCCAGGTAATTGTCGGATACGGGATGGTCAGAAGACTTGCCTTTATATACAGGGAAGGAGAAATGCAGGTCGGGGTGTGCCCATCCCTCCAGCATGCGGCACCCTGTACATTGACCGCAGGCATCCTCTTCACCAGGTTCGGAACACAGCAGATACCGGGCAAAGGCCAGGGCAAGGGGCAGCTTGCCGGCTCCCTGCGGGCCGCAGAACATCAGTGCATGGGGGAGCTGGTTCTCCCTGACCATCTGCAGCAGATGGGCTTTCACGTCCTGTTGAGCTATAACCTGTTCAAATCCGTATGCCATTTCCGTCCTTTCTCTCTCCTTAATATATCTTTCCGGCAATCTGTGCAATGCTGTCCACCGCACTGACTGTGTAGAAGTGCAGACTGGGAGCGCCCTTCCGCATCAGTTCCTTACACTGGCTGATGCACCATTCTATTCCCACCTGCTTGATCTCCCCGTCGGTCTTGCATTTCACGGCCTCGGCATAGAGGTCGGCAGGAAGGTCACAATGGAAGGTCTTGGGGATGATGGAAAGTTGGCTCAACTTGGCCAGAGGCTTCAGCCCCGGTATAATGGGGATGTTTATCCCTAAGGCCCGTGCTTTCTCCACGAAGTCAAAATACTTCCTGTTGTCATAAAACAACTGCGTCACGGCATATTGTGCTCCCATGTCGGCCTTTTGTTTCAGAATCTGAAGATCAGCCTCCAGATTGGCAGCCTCCTCATGCTTCTCAGGATAACAGGCTACGCCATACTGGAAGGGTATGCCCGGCACCTTGATGGAGGAACCGTCCCAGAACTGGCCGGCATTGAACCTGTTAATCTGCTCTATCAGTTCTGTCGCATGCGCGGGACCGTCGCCTGTGGGCTGGAAAGTGGAATCCTCCTTAGCTTTGTCGCCACGCAGTACCAACAGGTCATTCACACCTAAGAACTGAAGGTCCAGCAGCATGTATTCCAGATCCTCCCTGTTGTTACCGCTGCATACGATGTGCGGCACTACATGCAGACCGTATTTCTGCTGGATGGAAGCTGCAATGGCAATGGTACCCGGACGGCGGCGGATGCGCTGACGCTGCATCAGGCCGTTACCTACCTCGTGGTACACATATTCACTGCGGTGGGTGGTTATGTTTACGTATCGGGGCTCAAACTCCCTAAGGCGCTCGATGGTACTGAAAAGGTTCTGTGTCCCTGTTCCCTTCAGTGGCGGAAGCACCTCAAATGAGAAGGCTGTTCCTTGTTTGCTGTTGATGATATCTATTACGTTCATGTATTGACTACAGAAATATCAGTTGGACAATAATGAATACAGGCAGACAGATGATGAGTGAGAACTTCAGCATGTAAACGAAAAAGCTGGGCATGCGGAATCCGTTCTGCTCGGCAATGCTCTTCACCATGAAGTTAGGTCCGTTACCTATATATGTCATAGAGCCGAAGAATACGGCTCCCATGGAGATGGCGCGCAGCAAAGGCCCGGACACACCTGCTACCAGATCGGATGCTCCCGGGTCGGACAGTGTGGTGGCTGTGGCATGGAACACCATGGCTGTAGGGGCGTTGTCCAGGAAGGCTGACAGGAATCCCGTACAATATACAAACTGCCAGGGTTCGGTGATAGGAAGGGGATTCTGCTTCAGATACATCAGTGCCGGAATCATGGTGGCAAAGATACCGCAGAAGACACAGGCCACTTCCAGAATAGGTGTCCAGGAGAAATTATTGCCGGTACGTGCCTCTTTCCTCGTTGTCAGCAGGGACAGGATGATAATCAGGATAAAGGCCCATTCCCTGAGTAACTTCAGCCAGAAGGGGGCATCATGAGCACCCATGGCAGGGATGTAGGTGCTGTTGATGAACATGGTGCTCAGAACCACGCATGCCACCCACAGCAGGTTGATATGGCCTGTGATTGTGATCTTCTCCTTATGCGCTTCGTCAGCCTGCAGGTGTTCCTGTGATTCACGCTTGTAATAATATGTGTCCATCAGGAAATAAATCAGCAGCATCAGCAGACCTGTTACCAGCCACTCGGGGGCCAGGCCGATGAACCAGCCGAAGGGCGTTCCCTTCTGGAAGAGCAGGAAAAGCGGGGGGTCGCCCAGCGGGGTAAGGATACCGCCGCAGTTGGCCACCATGGCTATGAAGAACAACACCGTATGGGTGGTGTACTTACGCTGGCTGTTGGTCTGAAGCAGCAGGCGGATGAGCAGCATGGCCGCTCCCGTTGTTCCCATAAAGGAAGCCAGTACGTATCCTACTGACAAGATAGCGCAGTTTACCAGCGGAGTTGCCCTCAGGTCTCCCTTGATATGAATGCCGCCCGTGGTGACAAAAAGGGCTGTCAGCAGCAGGATGAAGGGAACATAGTCATAAATCATCTGGTGTTCCAGTTCGCTGCACATGTCTTGTGTGCATAACCACCCTGCTACGGGCAGGCCGAACAGGAATGAAACCCATAGCTTGTGTATATTATTCTCCCACCAGTGTTCCAGCCTGGTAAGCGGGAATACTGCTATGCAAAGAAGCTGACAGGCAAATGGTATCAGCATCCATGTGGGTATCGTATGTTCCATGTCTCCTATTTATTAGCTCTTTTTCTCTCCAGGTGGTCCAGGATGACCTTACGCATACGCATGCTCTTGGGGGTAACCTCCACGTACTCGTCTTCCTTGATGTATTCCAGCGCCTCTTCCAACGAGAAGATAGTGGCGGGGATGATACGCGCCTTCTCGTCGGTACCGCTGGCACGTACGTTAGTCAGCTGCTTAGCCTTGCACACATTGATGACAATATCGTTGTCATGAACATGCTCGCCTACAACCTGACCGGCATATACCTGATCCTGGGGCTCTATGAAGAAACGTCCTCTGTCCTGTAAGTGGTCTATGGCGTAGGCATAGGCGTTACCGCTTTCCAGCGCAATGAGCGAGCCGTTTACACGGCGGGTAATCTCGCCCTTGAATGGCTGGTATTCCTTAAAGCGGTGTGCGATGATAGCCTCACCCTGACTGGCTGTCAGCATGTTGGTTCTCAGACCGATGATACCGCGGCTGGGGATGTTGAACTCAATATTCACACGCTCACCCTGGCTCTCCATGCTGGTCATCTCGCCCTTACGGCGGGTAACCATATCTATCATCTTGCTGGCAAACTCCTCGGGCACATTGATTGTCATCTCCTCAATGGGCTCGCACTTCACACCGTCAATCTCCTTGTAGATAACCTGGGGCTGACCCACCTGCAACTCATAGCCTTCGCGGCGCATGGTCTCAATGAGCACGCTCAGGTGCAGCACACCACGGCCCGAAACAATCCAGCGGTCCGTATAGCCTTCGGGCATGCTTACCCTCAGGGCCAGATTCTTCTCCAGTTCCTTGTTCAGGCGGTCACCGATATGACGGCTGGTGCAGAACTTACCTTCCTTACCGAAGAAAGGCGAGTCGTTAATGGTGAAGAGCATACTCATTGTAGGCTCGTCAATGCGGATGGGAGGCAGTGCCTCGGGATTCTCGTAGTCACAGATGGTATCTCCGATCTCAAAGTTCTCCAGACCTACAATGGCACAGATGTCACCGCTTGATACCTCGGCAGTCTTCTGGCGGCCCATACCCGTAAAGGTATGCAACTCTTTGATCTTCGTCTTCTCCTTGCTGCCGTCGCGGTGAACAATGGTGATATTCATTCCCTCCTTCAGGGTCCCGCGGTGTACGCGTCCTACGGCTATACGGCCGGTATAGTTGCTGTAGTCCAGACTGGTAATCAGCATCTGTGGAGTACCCTCCAGTACTTCAGGAGCGGGAATGTATTTCAGGATGCAGTCCAGCAGATAGGTAATATTATCAGTGGGCTTGCTCCAGTCCTCGCCCATCCATCCGTTCTTGGCAGAACCGTAGATAACGGGGAAGTCCAGCTGCTCCTCTGTGGCATCCAGGTCGCACATCAGGTCAAATACCATCTCATAAACCTCCTCGGGGCGGCAGTTGGGCTTATCCACCTTGTTGATAACCACCACGGGCTTCAGGCCAATCTGCAATGCCTTCTGCAGCACAAAGCGTGTCTGAGGCATAGGGCCCTCAAAGGCATCCACCAACAGGAGGCAGCCGTCCGCCATATTCAGCACACGTTCCACCTCGCCTCCGAAGTCACTGTGGCCCGGAGTGTCGATGATATTGATTTTTGTATCCTTGTAGTTAATACTGACATTCTTTGAAAGGATGGTGATTCCGCGCTCACGCTCCAGTTCATTGTTATCCAACATCAATTCACCTGTCTGCTGGTTCTCGCGGAAAAGATTACCAGCCAGCAACATCTTGTCCACCAATGTGGTCTTTCCGTGGTCCACATGGGCAATGATGGCAATGTTTCTAATACTTTGCATACAATCTATTATAATTCGGGTGCGAAATTACGAAAAAGTGAGCGAAAAAGGAAATAAAATAAATATTTTATTATCTTATTCGTCGGAAAATAAGAAAGCCCGCTGTCCTTTGTGTCAGAACAGCAGGCTTTCTTTGTGTAAATTGAGATTCGCTAACCGCTAACCCTTAATCGCTAACCGGTTATTCGGTTTTATATCCGGCAATCCTGGCCATGCCCGGAGCAATCTCGATATTGTCTATTCTGCCCTGGAAAATCTCGGTACCGGGGCCGATAGCGTAAATGGGAACGTAGCCGTTAGAGTGACCTCCGCTAGCCCAGCTGATCATGGCAACTTCCGAGAGGATGTGCTTGGTTGTCTCACACAGATCGCTGATCCGGTCGTTCACCTTTCCGTTTTCCGCCATGGCTTTCTCTATTTCCTTCCAACGGTTCTGCAAGCGCTCCTTCTGCTTATCCTTCAGCTCAATGCCGGCGCCGAAGCCCATCTCCTCCTTCAGTACCTTCTTAACGGCAGCCCAGTTGAACTTGCCAGGAGCCTTCTTGTACTGCTCTTTCAGCATCCACTTCAACTCGTTGATACTCTTGCGCTGGTACTTCAGCAGGTCGGTATGAATCTCATAGGGGCCCACACCCATTACCAGACCGCCAGTCTCGTGGTCGGCACTGATAACGATAATGGTCTCGTCAGGATGCTGCTGGTAGAACTCATAAGCAACATTGATGGCCTTGTCAAAGTCAATCACCTCGTTGATACAGGTGCCGATATCGTTGCTGTGGCATGCCCAGTCAATCATACCGCCTTCAACCTCGAAGAAGAAACCGTCAGTATTTTTTGACATCAGGAAGTTGATGCCGGCACGTGTAATCTGCTCCAGTGTCAGGTCATCCTTAGTCTGATCCAGCGCATAGGGAATCTGTTCGCTTGAAAGCTTCTCATTAGTCTTGTCGCTCTGGAACAGACAGAGTTTCTCAGCCTGGCGGCCTTTCTTCATATACTCCTTGTAACCCTTTACGATGGTGTAGCCGGCAGCTTTTGCCTGCTCATGCAGTGAGGGTTCTCCTTCTTTGACATAAGGACGGTGGAAGTCAGCGCCGCCGAAGAAGTCGAAACCGCTCTTGCACAGGTCCTTTCCTATTTCGTAGTACATATTGCGGTCAGGCTGATGACCGAAGAAGGAAGCTGGCGTCGCGTGTGTAACGGCTACGCTGGTTGCCACACCTACGGCCTTGCCTGAGTTCTTTGCCCACTGGGCAATGCTGTAGCAGGGAGTCTGAAGGTCCTTCAATACACCGATGGCACCGTTCTTGGTCTTATTGCCGCTGGCAAGTGCCGTACCGCCGGCTGCGGAATCTGTAACACCGTTGGTGGCAGAATAAGTGTTGACCATGCCTACAACGGGCAGGCTTGACATCAACAGAGGTTCAAAACCGATTCTGCCTTTCAGGGCAGCCAGGTAAGTTTCTGTAACATTGATCTGGTTAACACCCATGCCGTCGCCAATGAAGTAGAACACATACTTCACCTCTGCCATGGCAGAGAGGCTCATGAGAACTGCCAGCAGGCAGCTAAGGAATCTTAATCTCATAATAGTATTATTTGTTGATTTTAGTGAAAACTTTCTTTTTCCGGCAGCAAATATAGCACTTTTTCTGATTTTCCTGCCCGAATCTGATAATAAAATGGTAAATTTGTTCTCAAAATCATATTTTCATGAAAGAAAGGAACCGTCAGATATACAGGATTACACTGATCGGAGGTGCGGTGAACGTGTTGCTGCTTACCTTCAAGTTCGTTGCCGGTATCATGGGGCACAGTGCCGCCATGGTGGCCGATGCCGTACATTCGCTCAGTGATTTCGTGACAGATGTCATCGTGCTGGTTTTTGTGCATATCAGCGGCAAGCCTCAGGATAAGTCACATGAGTATGGTCACGGCAAGTATGAGACGCTGGCCATGACCCTTATCGGTATGGCATTGCTGGCCGTGGCTTTGGGTATTGTCTATGGCGGAATCCTGAAGATAATCGCCTGGCTGCATGGCAACCCGCTGCAGGCTCCCGGCATGCTGGCCCTGTGGGCTGCGCTGCTGTCTGTGGTGCTGAAGGAGGCGGTTTACCACTATTCCATGGTCTATGCCCGCAAGCTGAATTCCCAGGCCATTGAGGCCAATGCCTGGCACCACAGGAGTGATGCTTTCTCTTCCATGGGAACGGCTGTAGGTATCGGAGGCGCCATCTTCCTGGGACAGAGGTGGACAGTGCTGGACCCTCTCGCCTCGGTCATTGTAGGCCTGTTTATAATAAAAGTGGCTTTCTTCCTGCTGCGTGACGGAATAGGAGACCTGATGGAACACTCGCTCCCTGATGAAGTGGAGAAGGAAATCCTGCAACTAGCAGGTTCAATTCAGGGAGTTGAGGAACCGCATGACCTCCATACCCGGCGTATCGGCAATCACTATGCCATAGAGCTTCACATCCTGATGGACGGAAACATCACGCTTTGCGAGGCCCATGACAAAGCATCCGAGGTGGAGGATCTGCTGCGGCAGCATTACGGCGAGGATACCCACATAGCTGTGCATGTGGAACCCCTAACCCCTAACCGCTAACCTCTATGAATAACTATATGAGACTGTTTATCATTTTGCTGGCCTTTGCCAGTATGCAGGTATGCGCTCAGGATCTGGCGCACTACAAACGGGTAATTAAGGAACTGGCCAGTGCCAAGTATCAGGGGCGCGGCTATGCCAGGAAGGGGGCCAATAAGGCAGGATTGTTCCTGGAGAGGGAATACAGGAAGGCAGGTGTGGACCAGGTTACGCTCCAACCCTTCAAGTTGGATATCAATACCTTCAGCGGGAAGATGAGAGTGGAAACAAGTTCAGAATTCACAATTCAGAATTCAAAATTCAAAAAACTGCAGCCTGGCGTTGATTTCTCCATGCGTGAATACTCTCCTGGTATTCACGGTGAGTTCCCTGTCTATCATGTAGATACCCTCAACTTTGACGCCGACCGTATGTTTGCCGACTTGCAGAAGCCCGAGTATGCCAATGCGCTGGTGGCTTGCGAGTTCTGGTTTACCTATCGGCATAAGGAGGCTTTCTTGCGTCTGCAAAAGGCCGGCGAATGCGACAATGCCGGACTTATCTGTACATGGCCCTCCCCCATTAAGTTCTTCAAGGCGTACGGTCATAGGGTGGTGGACAAGCCCATCCTCTGGGTGACGCCTGAGGCTATAGAGGGCGTGCAACGGCTCCGTGCGGATGTGGATAATAAGTTCCTGAAGGATTACGAGTGTTTCAACGTTATTGCCAAGGTGGAAGGGCAGCGGCATGACAGCTGTTATGTCTTTACCGCACATTATGACCATCTGGGCAACCTGGGAAAGAAAATCTTCTATGCCGGCGCCAACGATAATGCCTCAGGTACTGCCGCCATCGTAACATTGGCAGCATATTATGCCAAACACAAACCCCGGTATGATATGTATTTTGTCTCTTTCTCGGGCGAGGATGCCAATCTGCGCGGCTCCTCATGGTTTGCCGATCATCCTATTGTGCCTTTGAGCCAAATCAAATACCTCTTTAATATAGATATGATTGGCGACAACAACCCGGTACAGTATTGCGAGGTAAGCGACGAGGGTATGCGCGGCTATCATCTTTTTGAAAGGATAAACACCGAAAAGAAGTACTTCCTTCATCTCCATCGTGGTGACCTGGCTGCCAATAGCGACCATTACCCGTTCGCTATACGCCATGTGCCATGTATTTTCCTGGAGAACGAAAAGGGCGATGCTTTCCAGTACTACCACACCATCTATGATACGTACAAGACTGTTAAGTTTGACAGCTACGAACCGGTCTTCCGTCTGGTAACGGAATTTATAGAGAAATATTAAGGTTCACCGTTTACTGGTCTGGGGGGTATAGACAATAGTATTGGATGCTGTCTACACATGTGGTATTCTCTTGCTCCTTTCCCCTCGACTCCAGACTCTCGACTCTTGACTTTTGACCTTTCATGCCATTAGTGCAGGCTTTCCCTGAATTCCAACGGGGTCAGGCCGGCATGTTTCTTGAAGTAGCGGGTAAAGGCCGTCTGGTCCGGGAATCCTAATCTGTCACTGACCTGCTGAATGGTAATCTTATGGTGATAACGCAGCAGATGCTTTGCCTGTACCATCACATAACGGGATATCAGCTCTCCGGCGCTGTAGCCCAGTACCTGGTTTACAAGTGTGCCGAAGTATTTGGGGGACAGGCAGAGTTTCTGGGCATAGAACTTAACCTCGCGGCTCTTGGTGTAGTTCTCGGCCACTAAGTTATGGAACTGCAGAATCAGCTGGTCCACACCTGTTTTTTCTTCGGGTACAAAACCGTTTTCGGCACAGTACACCTCGGTAAGGTGCGCCATAATATCCATCTGGGAAGTAAGCAACTGGTTGCGGTAGGGGTGGTCCAGCTCACATAGCAGCCTGATCTGGTGCATGCAGGTGCTTATTCCCTCATACTGCCGGTCAGTAAGATGGAAGGTAGTCTGGTAGTAATGAACATATTTATAATTGTTGGGATACATCTCTGCCAGGATCGCATAGAAACGACGCGTCATGATCAGCAGCGTCGAGCTGTAGTCCTCGCTGGTCTCCAGGGGAACCATCACATGGCCCGGGCTCAGGAGGGTAAAGTCATGCTTGCCGAACAGATCCATCTCAAAGTCAAACTCGGAGCGTATCCACCCGCTGTGATTCAGCGCGATAATAACATAGGGAGCCGTTATAGGCTCGTTATATACAGGCATCCGGGTGATGTCAAATACAGCCACACCCTGTGCCTCAACTTTTCTGATAATCTCGTCTAACGAGTATGTGTTGTTTCCCATTTTTTCCATCTGCGGCGCAAAGATATAATTTTTTTGGGATATAAGTGAAAAAAATATGTATCTTTGTAGCCGGAAATCAACAAATGGACCAATGAAAAAGTTTCTTTATTTATGTTTTATGGCCATAGGGCTGTCATCCTATGCCCAGAATACCAAACCTATCTACTTAGACGAGACCAGGAACATTGAGGAACGGGTGGAGGACGCGCTGAAGCGAATGACGCTGGCAGAGAAGATTGATGTGATTCACGCACAGAGCAAATTCAGCAGCGCTGGCGTAAAGCGTCTGGGATTTCCCGACTTCTGGACGGATGACGGTCCTCACGGCGTCCGGCCCGATGTGTTGTGGGACGAGTGGGAACAGGCCGGACAGACCAATGACTCATGTGTGGCATTCCCCGCCCTGACCTGTCTGGCTGCATCATGGAATCCTGCCATGTCAGAGGCATACGGGCATGCCCTTGGCGAGGAAGCGCTCTACCGCGGGAAGAATATGATCCTGGGACCTGGTATCAACATCTACCGGACCCCGTTGGGCGGCCGTAACTTCGAGTATATGGGCGAAGACCCCTACCTTGCCTCAAAGATGGTGGTTCCGTATATTCATGAGATGCAGTGCCTGGGTGTGGCCGGTTGTGTTAAGCACTATTGTCTGAACAACGATGAGGAGTATCGCCATCAGGTAAACGTCATAGTCAGCGACCGTGCCCTTCGTGAGATTTATCTGCCTGCATTCGAGGCAGCCGTAAAGGAAGCCGGAGCATGGGGCCTGATGGGTGCCTATAATCTGTACAAGGGCGAGCACAACTGCCACAACAGTATCACCCTGAACAGGATCCTGAAGCAGGAATGGGGCTTTGACGGCGTAGTGGTAAGTGACTGGGGCGGCGCGCATGACCTGGACCAGGCCGTAAAGAACGGATTGGATATGGAATTCGGCACCTGGACGGACGGACTGACTATGGGAGCCACCAATGCCTACGACAACTATTACCTCTCCAAACCTTACCAGAAGGCTATTCTGGAGGGCACCTATACTGAGAAGGAGCTGGATGAGAAGGTACGCCGCGTGCTGCGCCTTTTCTTCCGTACGACAATGAACAGGCAGAAGCCCTACGGATTCCTCTGCAGCGAGAGCCACTATGAAGTGGCACGTGAAGTGGCCGCAGAGGGCATTGTCCTGCTGAAAAATGAAAAGGTCAAGGAATTGAATAATACAACCGTACTGCCCATTGACCCTGTCGGGAAGAGGATTCTGGTAGTGGGAGAGAATGCCATTAAGATGATGACCGTGGGCGGCGGATCCAGCTCGCTGAAAGTGCAGCATGAAATCAGTCCCCTGCAAGGCCTGCGGGAACGTCTCAAGGACAGTAACTGCCAGATAGATTATGCCCGCGGCTATGTAGGTGATGTGACAGGCAATTATAATGGTGTCACCACCGGTCAGGACCTGAAGGACGAGCGTTCCCCCGAGATGCTGATTGCCGAGGCGGTACAGAAGGCTAAGACGGCCGACTACGTGATTATCTTCGGCGGCCTGAACAAGAGCGACTACCAGGACTGCGAGGGACATGACCGCAAGACCATGGACCTGCCTTATGAGCAGGATAAGCTGATTTCAGCCTTGGCTGCTGTTAACCGGAATACTGTATATGTGAACATCAGCGGTAATGCCGTAAGCATGCCCTGGAGGAAGCAGGTGCCTGCCATTGTACAGGGCTGGTTCCTGGGCAGTGAGGCCGGAAAGGCCCTGGCCGCTGTGCTGGTAGGTGACGTAAACCCCAGCGGCAAGTTGCCATTCACGTGGTACGAAAGCCTGAAACAGGTGGGAGCTCACTCCTTCGGCGAAGAGGCCTTCCCCGGTATCTGGCGTAATGGCAAGAAAGAGATCATCGATGAGGAATACAAGGAAGGTATCTATGTGGGCTACCGATGGACGGACAAGCAGAAGCTGAAACCCGCTTTTGCCTTCGGTCACGGCCTCAGCTACACCACTTTCAAGGTGAGCAACCTGCGGGCAGAGAACACGTTGACAATAGACGGAAAGCTGACATTCAACGTTGATGTAACCAATACGGGCAACAGGCCCGGCATGGATGTGGTACAGCTGTACATCAGTGATGTGAAGTGCAGCGTGGACCGTCCCGTGAAGGAACTGAAAGCATTTCAGAAGGTTAGCCTGAATCCTGGTGAGACCAAGACCGTAACCCTGACGACCGACAAGCGTGCCCTCTCGTTCTGGGATGAGGAGAGCGGAGACTGGAAGGCTGAACCGGGCGACTTCATGGTTCTGGCAGGCGACGCATCGGACAACCTGCCGTGTAAAGTGAAAGTGACGTTAATCGAACGATGACAGTTTCTTTAATTACCGATATTAATGACCCGGTATTAGCGCCCTACGCTACGCTGACGGAGGCACAGTTGCGGAACAGACTGGAGCCGGAGAAGGGTATATTCATCGCCGAGAGCCCCAAGGTGATTAAGGTGGCGCTGGAGGCAGGTTACCGTCCCCAGTCCT
>JAEEGK010005867.1_pt1 | contig 29667 bp, 7 predicted proteins | sample 8958771 | NCBI WGS metagenome assembly JAEEGK01 (sample SAMN16246547, study PRJNA631951) | gut metagenome | biome: gut microbiome; feature: rumen; material: SC-attached | host: Bos | place: Iran: Karaj | collected 2018-10 | reverse complement strand
TCTTTAACTTCTTTAAATTTATCTAATTTTAATACTAATAATGTTACTAATATAGAAGATATATTTTCTGGTTTAAATGAGAATTGTGATGTAATAACTTTAGATAATCATTTATTAGAAGAATTAGAACATTAATTTAAATATCAATTAATTTTATTTAATTTTTAAGAATTAGTTTAATTTTAATCTTAAATATTAAAATTTTATTATTCAATTTTTCTTCTTCTTTCAATTAATGAATAATATATATAATCAACATTATTTCTTTTTTAATCCATTTATTATTTAAAATTGAATAACCATTAACATAACTTAAATCAATATTATAAAATAATTTTGATTGAATATTCAAATTTATAATTTTTATATTTTCTTAACTTAAAATTTAAACTAAATTATTTTCATTACATATATTAAATTAAAATTTTAACATATCTTTAATTATAATTATGAATCTTTAAAATTAAAACTAAAAAGTAATTAATTTATTAACACTAAAATATCTTATTTTAATTTATAATAAAAATAATATTTTTTCCTATTTTATAATAAATTAAATAAATTTATATAAATAATTTAATACTATTTAAAAAAAATTTATATTGATAATAAAGGAGTACATTAAAAAATTAAAATTAGTATGTAATAAAATAACTAATTTAAGAAAGTAATATATTAATAAAATAAAGTAATAAAGAGATATATGAAATTTGAAAAAATAATAATAATCTAATAATCAAGAATAATATTTAATATTATTTAATAATATTTTATTGAAAATATTTAAAAAAGATTTTAAATATATTAAATTAATTTTTTATAAATGATTTATTTAATTATTAATTCAATTAATCTTTAATTAGATATTTATATGCATAATATTATATTAATATTAATTTATTAAATTATATAATTTAATTATATTTAAAGACATTCATTACTTTTGGAAAAATTTTTAAATGACAATTAAAAAAATAAAAGTATATATTAAATAATAATGAATCAATACTAAATTTTCTTACATAAATAAAATAATTTAATTATACTTTAAGTAGGTATTTATACTATATTTCAAAAAATAATTTTGAATATTTCCTATAATTTTTAATCAATTAAATTACTTTTATTTGATTATTAAAAATCATATTACTCATTTTATATTTCTATTTTTAAATAATATATTTCTATTTATTTTAAAATTTCAAATAGAATTCTTCAACATTAAATTTATATCTAAAAAAGAATCTTCTATTAAATTTGCATTTTTTTACATAAAGAGTATTAAATATTTATTTACCTTTATAAAAAACTCATTGATTTTTCTTTACTTTTTTCTATTTATTTTACAATTATTTTTATTTCTTTTTTATTTTATATTATTTCTTTATCATTTTCATTTGTTTTTGAATTAACTTTTTTTAATTAATATGATTGATAATGTAAGATAATTATCATAATACTTTCTATTGCTGTGATCTAAAAATTAACAATTAGAAAAAAATAAACAATATGTTAAAACCAAAATAAAAAAATTATCATTTAAATTATAAATAAGTGATTTAAAAATTATATTGAATCATATTCATTTAACATACTAATTATAGAAAAGGTATTTATAATAGTATAAATAATCTTTAATAACTTAGAAAGGAAAAAAAATTAGTATGTATAAATAAATATATCTTTTAAATTTAATATAGACTATAAAAAAACTAAATAAAAGAATTAAATAATTTAATTAATAATTAATATAAATTATGGAAATGAAAAATACAATATTAAAAAAAGCAAATACAATAGCTTTAACACAAACAAAACAAAAACTTTTTAAATTTCGTATAAGATCAACAAACTTAGACCAAATTGACGATAAAAAATCATTTCATAATTTATCAAATAATCTTTCAATATCATCATCAAGAAAAGATTCAAGAGATAATTCTTTAAATAAAACTCCAATGAATATAACAATGAATGATTATACAAAAAAATATATGAAACTACATTTAGATTCAAATAAAGAATCACAAATAAAAATAAGTTCAATGGAAAGAAGAAGAAGAAAAATACCAAATTCAATTTTTTCACGTTTTCAAAGAGAATTTAATAAATCATTTAATAAAACAATTAAAGATACTAAAACAGATTATACTTATACAAAAAGAAAACATAAAAAGAAAATTTATGATTTTATAATTCCAGAACAAACTGATGAGAAAAGTGAGAAAGAATCAGATGAAAATAAAATAAATATAATAGAGCAACAAAAAATAAATATTTTAAAAGAGAAAGAAAAAGAAAAAGACTCTTTTTACAATAGGCAAATAACATTTACAGAACCATCAATAATATTACCAAAAAATAATACACATCAAAGATTTCGTTATTTTAGAAAGTATACTTTAGAAAAAAATATATTAGATAAAAAATGGAAAATACAATATGGATTATATAATTCAAAATATAAACAAACTCAATCAATGAATGAAGATATATCATATCAATCAAATACAATTAAAGATAATATGAGATTATTTTTAGATGTTTTTCAACAATATAAAATGTATTGTTTATCTCAAGGAATTATGTTACAAGCTTTTAGAAATAGAGAATTAAATTATCAAATACATATTAATCAATTATTAGAAGAAACTTCATCTTTATTAAGTTTAATTCCTATTATTTTATTAAAAGATTATTATGATTATAAAGAAAGATTTATTTCAAATGAAGAACCTGATGAAGAAGATTTTGAAGAAAAAATTATTAATGATGAATCAGAATGCTTAATTGAAAATGCTAAATTAATTAATAAAATAGTTGATTATATTAAACCTTGTTTTAATGTTTATCTTTATTTAGTTAAAAAAGATGAAAATGATATGATAATTCCTTCAAAAAAATTTGAATTATTGCTTTTAATTTTTGAAAAATGTAGAGTTTATATTGGAGAATTATTATTAAGTGGAAAAAATTCAATGAAAGTTCTCAATTTTGATCGAAAATTAATAAAAAAATATGCTCCAAAATTGATTAAAAATTTTGTAACTAATCATCCAGAAGAAAAAGTTAAATTAAGTGTTTATGAAAAAATAATATCTGATTATAAATTTAAATTAAATGATGAAGCGATTAAAAAAAATAGAATTAAAATTGCATTAAATTCAGATAAAGATGATGATAAAAAAAGAAATAGTGAATATAGAGAAAAAATGGCAATGTTGTCAATGGGAGGAAAAGCAGGACCAATGTCTTTAATTAATTCTAATTTAATGATGAGAATGTTGAAATATATTAATAAAGATATTAGAGAAAAAATTATTTCTATGCAAGCAATTGAAAGATATCAAGAACAATATAATAAAAATGATTAAAGTATTTTTATTATATATTATTATATAAATTAAAGAATTATTTATTTATTATTTATTAATTGTTTTAATAATATTATTCCTCAATTTTAAAATTATAATTTAAAAATTATTTATAAAAAAAATGATTTATAAAGTTTTAAACTTCATTAAGTTTATAGATTTATTTGGACATACACCTTCATTTGTAATTAATCAAGAATTAAAATATAAAACAATTTTTGGTGGGATTTTATCTATTATTATTCTTATTTTAGGTTTAGTTTTATTATGTTTTTTTTCAATTGAATTATTTTCAAGAAAAGCTCCTTCTATTAATTTATCAACAAAATTAGAACCAAATCCAAAAAAATTATATTATTTTGATAATTTTGAATTTATTATAGGAATAAATGATGAAAATTTAGAAATGATTTATGATGAAACTATTTTTAATATTAAAGCTTATTTATATTCTAAAAAGGATACAGAAGAAGATTTTTTTGCTAATCCAATAGAACTTGATTTAGAACAATGTAAAAATGTATTAAATAATAGTATTAATTATTATTTATTTCAAAATATAGATTTGCATAATTATTTTTGTATATCAAATAAACAAAATAATATTGATTTAAATGATATTTATATAAATGAATTTTGGGGTAATATTAATTTTCATATGTTACAACTTAGATTTTTTGAATGTCAAAATACAACAAATTATAATAATTGCAAATCACATGATGAAATAATTAAATATTTAAATTATAAAACTTTATCAATTTACATTGTTGATAATTATGTTAGTACTCAAAATTATAAAAATCCATTTGCAAGAGGATTAAAAGAATATTTTTTTTATATCACTCCAACACATACATTATCATTAACTCAATATATTCATCATGTTATAGTTAAATCTGATGATGGTTTTATTTTTACTACTAATAAAAAACAAAATGCTTTTCAATTACATGATATGATTAATCATGATATTTCTTATAGAACTTCTGATTCTTTTATTGATTTTTCTTTTCAATTAAGAAATTTTATTGTTGATTATAGTAGAAAATATTATAAATTTCAAGAACTTATTGCACAAGTTGGAGGAGTTTTTTCTTGTTTAAATCTTATTACTATTTTGATATTAAGATTTTATACTAGTAATGTTTATTTTGAATTTTTAATTAATAATCATTTTGAAGTTAGATTAGATGAATTTATGAAAAAAAATAATAATATTTTAAATAAGAAAAAATTTTATTCTAAAGAAAAATTAGCTTCAAATTCAAATAAAACTTTTAATAATGAAAAAAATTTAACAAAGAATAAAGAAAAAGATGATGAAGATACAAATAATAATAATACTGGTATGAATATAACTTTAAATAAAAATACTCAAAAAGATAAAAGGAAACAATTAAAATTAAGTTTTTTTGATAAATTAATTCTTTTGAATTTATTTCCAAAATGCTCTATATCAAGAAAAAGTGAAATAGATGAAGTATTTAAAAAAGGAAAACAATACATAATGGAATATATTGATGTGATTTCATATTTAAAAAATACTCATTCAGGACAAATGAGAAGTAAATTAATGTTAAATGAAGATCAAAAAAAAGTTTTTGATTATATATTCAAACCAATTTTATCTAAATCATTTTTAGGAACAAGATATAATAATAATAATATACCTCAAAAAATAAAAGAAAAATTAATTGGATATGATCCTGATTATAAACAATTAATTGATAATGTAAAAGAAATAATACCAAAAAAAGGTAAAACTTTAAGAAAATTAAAAAAAGAAATAAATTATGAAGATGAATATATGAATTCAAATGTAAATAAAAACTCTTCATCAGATAATGATTAATACATAAAAACAGTAAAATATAAAATAAAAAAAAATAATTAAGAAAAAAAAAAAAAATAATTTAAAAAAATAAAAAAAACTTTTTTTTAATTTATATTATATTATTTACCTTCATCAAGTGGATTCCAAAAATCAGGTAATTGATTAGTATTTCTAGGAGGAGCAAATCCTAAAATTTTTTGAATAATTGGTCTAAAAGAAATGTTACATAAAACATATAAAAACATAAAAGCACAATCAGTTAAATCATTACTTAAAATTCCATTGTGACTCATTTTTGTTAATAATTTAAAAGGAATAAAAGGTAATTTTGCAACTACAATTCCTTGAAATAAACCATTAAATAATGATATGAAAAAAACTGTAAATAAACCTATTATGAACATACTAACCATTTTTGTCAACATCATTGAAAAATTTAAATATTTTAAATCGTTTTCTTGTTTTTTAACTTTTTTATCTAATTGCTTATTTTTACCTTTTATATTTTCTTTGTTTAATTCTATTTTTTTCTTTAATGTATCTATTTGCTTTTTTGTTTCTTTATATTTTTTTGTTCTATATATAAACATCCATGTTAGGAATTCTGCAAATAAGTTTGTAAATATTGCTAAAAATACTATTTTGAAACAATCTATTGGATTTATTTTGTTTTTTAAATCAATTCTGTTCATTGAAAAAAAAATAATCTAATTTTTTTTTAAATTAAATTAAATTGAATTAATATTAATAATTTTGAATTTTTAATTTGAAAAGAAAAAATTGTAAATTAATAAAAAATTTTTTTATTTAAATTTATTCCAAAAACAATATTATCATAAAATCTATTTATCTTTGATTATTTTTACAATAAATATTGGTGGAAAATAATTATTAATTGTATATAATATAATAATAAAAAATAAAAACAATATTTTAATAAAAAAATTAAAGTATTTCTTTTATTCTTTTTTATGATTTATATTATTATTGTTTTCTAAAATTTCTAATTTAATGATATTTCAATTCAAAATTTTAATTAATTTAATAATAATTTAAATAATGTTGAATTTGTAATAACTAGTTTTTGAAATTATAATAAAAAAGTTTAAAAGAAATTATAAACGATAAATAAATTAAACATTTGATTTTATTAAATATTCTTCACCAAATAAAAATATATATATATTAATATATTAATATAATTATATAAAAATATCTATATGTGATTTATTATATCAAATTATTTTTTATTTGATACTTCATCATATAAGAAAAATTTTTCTATTACCTTATAATCATTAAAAGAAGAAGACATTCTTCCCAAAACAAAAATACTACTTGAAAAATAATATATTATTTCAGTGATAACCATAATAATAAACATAATAACTAAAAATAACATTAATGTATCAATATTTTTTTGTAAATCAGGAAGTGTATACTTATATTCTAAATCATTTAAATAATTCATAAAAAAAATAATAACTTGTAAATTATTAAATTGAAAAGTTCTACTATGAAAATATTGAATTAAATCATCTTCTACTTTTTCACTTTGATTATAATTCAAAAATTCACTTCTTAATTGATTAATAAAACCACTAATCATAGTTTCAACTTTTGTTTGCATTAAAGGTTCAAAATTACAAATTAATATTAAAGAATATTTATATTCATTATTTTCTAATAAATATTCACAACTATTATTATCATCATTTATTTTATTTAAATAATTAATGGTATTTTCAACATTTTCAGTAATCATTAATCTTTTTGCTTCAGTATGATTACTAAAAATATTATCAGTCATACTTCCAAAAATACCTAATTTTAATTGTAAATCAGTTGAATTTAATGCAATTGATAATCTTATTCCAATATAATATGAAACAAGTAATTCTTGTAAATCTTGTATTGATTGAGTTTCTCTTCTTTTAATTTCTAATTTTTTAAATAAAGAAATCATAATTGGAAAAGTTATTACAATAAATATTAAATATATTGAACCAAGTAATAATAATGTTTTAAATGATTGAATATATGCAATGAAATGATATATTTTTTTCTTTTGATTTGCATTAAATTTTATTAAAAACATATCATCTTTATCATCATCGTTTGGATTTATTTCTTTCATTTGATGTGTTAATGTTAATTGTGCATTATTTGCTATTTTTGGTTTTGTTACTGGATTTATTTCTTTTAATTGTTCTATTGCAATTGATGGCTTTAATTCATTTTGAATTATATGTTTTATATATTTTAATTTTTTTTCTAAATAATTTTTACCTCTTTGAGTTAATTTCATTATTTTTTCTGTTATTTGATACATTTTTTTATTTGTCATTTCAATTGAAAGATAAAGGAGAAATATTGAAAAAATATTAAGACATAAAAATGTAATAAAAACACTATACATTATAATTTTATAATTTTTTAATGAATTTTTAAAAATTTTTTTTGATGAAATTAAAACCCTATTTAAAGTCATCATAAAATTAAAACAATTATTAATAGTACAAATAACATATTGTTGAAATTCATTTAAAGAAGATAAAACAGAATCAATTGAATCAATAGTTATAAATGGAATTGTTAAATTAAAATCATCTTGTTGACTTAAAATATAAAAATAATTTTTTGGTAAATCAAAAGCATGATAATAAGTAACATTATCATATTCTCCATTTGGTCTAATAACAATAAATGGTTGTTCATTAAATTCTTGATATAATTCACTATGAGAACTTAAACTTGAATAATTATTTTTGAAATAATTACTTACTGTTAATAATTTAAGTGCTCTTTGCTGGAAATTATATTGATAATATTCAATTAATGAAATATTATAATTCTTAATTGAAGTATAATATTCAATATTTAATGAATCATAATATTCTTCTCCTCCCTTTAAAATAATCATATTAGTTACATAAAATACATTTGAAAAATATGCTAAATTCATTTCTCTTAAAACAATCATTTTAATATATCCTTTATAAAATTGATCTGAAAATATTTTTATAATAATACAAATTACTATTGCAACAATTACTAAAAATAAATTATAAATAAAAGATATTCTATCAATTGTATTTTTTGCTATACCAATTGTTTCTTTTTTTTTATTTGTAATATTCCACGCATTTTCTTTTATTATTTTATATGATAAAACTGAATTTCCTGAATGTGATGCTGTCATTGAACCATTATTTGGAGTTAAAATATATGCTGGCTCTATAGTTTCTAATTTCTTTTTTTCATTTAATATTTTTATTTTTAAATCTTCAAAAACAATTTGAATTAAATAAATTTCATCTCCTTTTATTTGAAATTTTTTTTTAAAATTAAAAGTAACTTTAATTATTTTTAAAGATTTAAAATTTTCTCTTATTTTTTTTAAAATTTGTGATATTTCAGAATTTTGGCATCCACTATCTCTTACTAAATGTACTTTAATATTAGAAATAAATTCATTTAAATTAACATCAAAAGTTTGTGATATACTTTTATCGGGATTATATTCTTTAATTCCTAAAACAGTTAAAAAATTTAATCTTTTTAATTGATTATTAAAACCAAAATAATTTTTAAAAAATAAACCATATTCATTACAAATACCATTCGATTGCATTAATATAAAATTAGAATCATCAGGAAATAAAATTGGTTCTAAAGTACATATTAAAAATAATTGACCATGAAAAGTTGGTAAAGCACTATAACATAATTTTACATTTATTATATAATTTTCTGAAGTTTCTAAAACACATTCTTCTCTTAAAAATTTTTTACTTAATATTATATTTTTAATATATTTCTCTTGAGATTTTCTCATTATATATGGATAAATATTTATTGATGGGGCGTTTATCATTTTTGATGTTTTAATTCCTGTTAATTCAAAATATGTTAATGGTGCTTTTTTAATTATAAATTTACCATTTTCAAATAATATTAAAAAATAATTATTTTTTTCAACTACTGAATCAAGGGAATTTAAATCAAAAAATTCAAAACTTTTATCAAAATTTGCATTAAACATAATATCTTCTATTAATTTAAATTTTTCATTTTCTGCTTGTTCTTTTATTTTCATTGAATCATATGTATTATATATCATATCAATAATTGAGTCTAATGATTTTCCTATGTTTATACTTTGTTTATCTATTATTTTTAATAATTCTTTTTGAGATTTTGTAAAACTTTTTAAAATATATTTAAATGCTTTTACAATATTTAAATAATGAAAATTTAAATAATTAAAATATATCATATATTCCATTGTATTGTCATCATTTTTTTTTTCTAATTTTATAAAATGAAAAGCTAAATATAAAAAAATAGAAGAAATTAATATATCAGCATTTTTAAATTTTTCACTATACATAAATTTCTTTAAATAATATTGAGCTCTAAATGTTTTTTCATCAATTATTGCAAAAAGTAAAACTTTATTATAAATTAAAGTCTCCATTGCTAATTTACCAAAAAGATAACTTTTTTCTTTTGCAATTTTATAAAAATTATTAATCAATTGTAATAAAACAACTAAAACAATAGAATTTTCTTTTTGTTCCAATATATTTATTGTACTTCTACTTTCTTTATTTTTTATTAAATCTGTATTTGAAAATTTTTCTATTAATTCTTCATTTCCATTACATAAAATCAAATAATCTTCTTTACTGTTACAAAAATGATTTTTTATATCTTCTTTATATCTCATAAAGAAATTTTCTTTATATTTTGCTCTGTTAGAAGTAGTTTTGGAAGAAAAAAATTTAAATAAAGGAATAAACAGTTGATTTGTTCCTTTGAAAAATTCATTATTTTCTTTTATTAAATCATCTTTTAATTTAGTTAAACTGATACTTTTTGATGGACTATTTAAATTAAAAAATAAAACAATAACAACTAAAATAATTAAAATTCCTTCTAATATTTTAAATGTTTTTTCATACTTTAGATATTTAATAAGAAATAAAGTAACAAATCTAACAATAAAAATTGAAAAAACAAAAGTTTGAAGAAAAAAAGAAATTTTTTGAAATGTAGATTGATGTAAAGAATCTCTATATACTTGAATTCTTACAAAATATTCATAAATATAAATTACTGACCAAATTAATTGAAATAAAATTGAATATTTTATATGTAATCTAATAATAAATAAAAATATTCCTAATTCATTTAAAGAAAATGTAGCTATAAAAATTTTTGATGTTAAAAAATAATATGTTTCATTTTGTCCATATGCATAAATGAAAATATTATAAAATAAATAATGAAGAATATTATATAATAAAAACAAAACAACATCAAAAATAAAATCATATTCAATTTCATAATAACTATTTGAAAATTGGATAAAAATTCCTCTATTAAAAATTAATAAAAAAAGATGAGAAAATGTACAAAAAGTAATATAAAACAGATAACTTCCAATTTTTTTAATAACATTAATAATACAATTATCAGTTTTTATTAAGTTCATTGAAAGTAATAATATAAGAATAATTAGATATATTATTCCAAATAATTTATAATCATAAAAATCTTTTTGTTCATAAATATCAACTTTAAAATATTTATTAGCTAATAAATTTACTTGATCTTTTGTATAATCATTTAACCTATTTGCATTATTTTTTAACATAAATTTATTATTATTTAACACTTCAAAATAGAAAGTAGGAGATATAAAATATAAAAAAAAATATATATTTTGAAATGTTCTTTTATAATTAAAAATTATATCTATAATTAATATTTTATTTGTCAATTCAAAAACAGTTGAAAAAAAAAAATAATTCAGATGCATTTAATGATTTTTCTTTTATACTAACATATATATCTGATATTATTTTTGAAAATGAATTTTGTTTTTTTTCATTTTCTTCCTCCATTTTTTATTTTTTTTATTTTTCATTTGAAAAAATAAGTATTATTATTTAAATATTAAATATTATATAATATATTATATAAAAAGAATAATCAAAATTTATATTAATTAATATTTTTAATTTTAATTAAAAATTATTTTTTATTTGTATTACTTCCTGTTTGGTTTTTTTCTTTAACAAAGAATTTATTCATAACTTCAAAATTTTTAACAGAAAGAGATATTTTTTTTAAAATAAATAAAGCACTTAAAACATAATTAAAAATTTCAGTAATAACCATAATAACAAATATTATAATTAAAAAATTAGATAAATTATTAATAGTGTTTTCAAAATCAGGCAAAATATAATCCATTTGAATTTTAGTTAACAAAGTATAAAAAATAATTTGTGATACTAAACTATAATATTGAAAAATTCTATTATGAAAATAAAATTTTTTATCTTCAATAGTTCGCTCACTTTTTAAATATGAATTATACATTATTCTTAATTCACTAACATAACCACTAATCATATTAGCAATTCTTTCTAACATAAGTGGATCATTTAAACAAACTTCATAAATTGCTTTTTTATTTGAATATGTAGATTCATTATATATTAATTCACATACTTTATATGAATTTATTGTTTCCATATAATTATTTGCACTTCTATTATTATCTTCTCTTATATTTTTCCTTAAATTTGAATAATTTGCAAAAATTCCAATTGCATATTCTTCAAGTTGAACACCCCATTTTTCAGTTGTGTAATTTAATAATACTATACCTCTTGTAAATGCATAATAAATTAATAAATTATCTCTTAAGTCATCATTATCTTCTGAAGATTTTTTTTTTCTATTCATTCTTTTTTGAAATTTTAATATTATTGGTAATGCTATTCCTGTATAAATTAAAAATATTGAACTTAAACCTATAAGAATAAATATTACCTTTTTATATATTCTAAATGAATATTTTACTTTTTGAGATATTTTTGTTGGATTTAATAAATATGTATCTTCATCATCATTTCTTATTTCTTCTATTGATTTTTTTGAATTTTTTGGAACGGTGTCATTTTTTAATATTTTTAATACTTCTGATGGTTTCATTTCATTAAAAACTATTTTTTTTGCATATTTTATTTTCTCTAATAAATATTTTTTGTCCTTTAATGTTAATTTTAAAATATTTTCAGTCAATTCTTTTATCTTTAATGATGATATTTTAATAATTAAAAATAATAATACAATTGAAATTAAATTGCAAAATAAAAATCCAAAATAAATTATATAAATATAAAGAAAATATCTTTTATAATTTCTTGTAAAATTTTCTTTGTCATAATAATTTAATTCACTAATGTTTTTGGTAAATATCATTCCATTAGAAATGAGAAAACTTAATTTTTTTGATATTTCATCCTGCGCAACCATAGAAGTAAAATTACCAAAATAACAACTAATATTAATATAATAATAAATTTCTCTACTAATTAAATAAAAATTATTTAAAGGAACTTCAAAAAAATTAATATAACTTTTTTTTTTATATTCACTATTTTCTAAAAAAAAATCAAATTCTTTTGAATAAGTTTTAGCATAAAAATAATCACCTTTACCATATTTAGAATATAAATTTTTTAATTTTCTATAAGATTCAAAAATTTTTTCTGCTAAAATAGAAAAATGATAATAATAAAAATCAGAAAGATCTAAATTAAGTTCAGGGTAAATTTTATTATATTCTTCATTTAAAGATTGTGCCATTTCTAAATCGCCTTCAACTGCAGCAGCATTAATAGAAAAAAATGTAGCTTTTAAAAATTCAAAATGAATTTGTCTAATTTCTTCATAATTAACTCTTTCTTTTACAAATTTTTTTGAAATATGTTTAATAAAAATACATAAAATAATAGCTAAAATAATTAAAAATAAATTATAAAAAAAACTAACTTTTTCAAGTGTACCCTCTTTTCTATTAAAAGTTTCTGATTTTTTATTTGTTAAATTCCATTTTTCATTATTTATATCTTTTAATTCTTTTATTGACATTACACTTGAAACTGAATTTGAAAAACCAATTCCTTGAGTCATTATTGGTTCTTGTGTTTCTCCAATTTTTCTTTTTCTAATCATTTTTTCATTTAATGTGATAAATGAAAATAAAATTAAATATAATTCATCATTTTTTTTTGAAGGATATGAATTTTCACATTTATATGATACTTCTATTTTTTTTTCCATTCCAAAATTATTTTTTAATTTAATTAAAATTTTTTCTTTCTCTTCAGTTTTTTTTTCAGCATATTTATTTAAATATTCTTTTATATTTCTAAAAAGTAATTTAGTTGATATTTTTAATTCACCTGAACATCCTTTTTCTAAACTAAATTTTTTAATTCCAAAAAGAGAAAAAATATTAGTTCTTAAAGTATTATCAGAAATACCAAAATGTTCTTTATAAAATGAACCAAATTTATATACTGTACCTTCTTTATCAAGTATTAAATAATTATTTTCTTCTGCTTCATCTTTTTCTTCTATTGTACATGAAAAATATAAACTACCATTTAATATTGGAAGTCTATTTATTATAAATTTTATTCCTATTATTAATTTATTTGACATTTCTAATAAGGAATCACATTTAAAAGATTGATATGTGTTTAGTAATTTTTTTATTCTTTTTACTATTTTTTTACGGATTAATTTTGGAAATAATATATCAAATGATTTATTTGATACTTCTTTAGTTGGAATATTAGTTTTTATTTCAAAGAGTAAAGGAACTTTTTTTATTATTAAATTATTTTGTTCTATTATTATTAAAAAATAAGTGTTTTTTTCTATTATTGTATCTAAATAATTTATATCAAAATAATCAAAACTTTTATCAATAGTATTATTAAAAATTAAATCTTCCAATAATTTATATTTTTCTTTATCTGGTTGGTAATTTTTAAGAGAATCATTATAAGAATCATTTAATCTCATAATATTACCTAATGATAATTCAATTTCATCACTTTGTAAATCTATTGTATATAATATTTCTCTTTTATTATTATCAAAACTTTTTAATACTTCTTTAAATGAACTTAAAATTTGATAATAATTATAATCTAATTGATGGAAAATAATAATAAACATCATTGAACTATCTTCAGCTCTTTTTTCAAATTTTTTAAAATAAGTTGATAAAAAGTATAAAATTGATGAAGAAATATAATTTAATTTTTTTTTATATTTTTCAGATAAATATTTAGTTAATAAAAACCTTGATCTAAATGCTTTACCATCCTTAATAAAAAATAATAAAATTTTATTAAAAACAATAATTTCTCTTGCATAAGAATAAAAATCACTATTTTGACTCTCTCTAATAATTTTATTAAATTTATCTAAAATATTTAATAATAAAGTAAAAACATAAGTAATATTTCTAAAATCAGTAATAACTGAAGATGCAGAAAAACTTGTAAGTGCTTTGGCATTTTTACTTGAATTTAAATTAAGAAAAGATTTTAATTTGTCGTTTCCATCACAAATTAAATCAAAATCTTTATTATTTGAACAATATTTTGTTTTAATATCTTTTTCATATTCTTTTAATAATTTTTCTTTTGATTTTTCTGTTATTTTACTTATTGGTGATTGGGCAAAAAAAAAATCATTTAAATATTGAAAAAATGCAACTGATTCTAAAAAATATTGTTTTTTTTGATTTATTAAATTATCAGCATATTTTGTTATTTTTAAAATATTTCCTTTTCTATGTATTCGATAATGAAGTGCTAAACTTAATAAAAAAATTTCTACTAATTCAAATATTTTAAAAATTTTATATTGTCCTAATGAGGAAATTAAAAAAAGAGAAAGTAATCTTACTAATAAAAATGATAATGATAAAAAATGAAAAAACATTGCAATTTTTTTAATCTTTACTCTTTTATTATCATAAAAAAAATATTGCCATTGATGATATACTTGAAGAAAAAAAATCAAAACCCAAAAAAGTTGAAAAATAATTGAATTAAAAATATTATATCTTAAAATTATTAATACACTACTCATAAAATTTAATGTCCATAAAACTGGAAAAAATCCATTATGAAAAAAATAGATATTATGATTGAATCCATATGCATAAATAAAATAAGTATAATATAAATAAGAAATACAATTAAAAATTATCATTAAAAATAAATCAAGTAAATGAGTATTTGATACTACTTTATAAATATCACTTATTTTTTCTATAATTGGTCGGTTAAAAATAAGAAAAAAAATTAATATAAAAGGTTCAAAAATAAAATATATTATTATGCTACAACTTTTTTGAAGGAAATTATTAATTTTTGTTTCAATTGATCTTAATTGAATAATAAATAAAAAACATATAACTAAAATTATTACTATTCTTGTTAAAAGTAATTCATGAAAAACTAATGGTTCATATATTTGAAATTTAAAATATTTTATCATTATTAATGAAATTTGATCCGTTCCATATCTTGTTTTATTCATTTCAAAAGTTGTTAATTCTATATTTGAATTTATTGAATTTAATGAAGAATTTTTTACTATATAATTTAAAAATGTTTCATAATAAAATGTTGGATTAATTAAGTAAACTGGATAATGATATGATAAAAAGTTTCTTTTGTAATTAAATATAATATCTATTACCAATATTGAATTTAAGAAAAAGATAAAATTAGAAATAAATTCAAAAAAATGCATCTTAACACATTTATCTTTAATTGTAGCAAATATTTTTTTTGGGAAATTGGAAAATGATAAATTATCAATATTAAATTTTTTAATCATTTTTTTTAATTTAATTTTAATTGAATAAACTTAAATTTTTTTTGATAATTAAAATAATTAATTAATAGAATATATAAAAACTTTATCATAATTAATTCTAATATAAATAATAGTTTAATAAGATAATTCAATTTTTATTCTATTTTTTCTTTTGTTATAATATTTTCTATTTATTCTCAATAAAAACTTTTTAAATTTGATAAATAATATATATAATATTTTTTTAAAATTAAATACTGATATATTCACTTTTTATAAAACCTAATTAAGATTTAAATAAAATGAATGACAAATTTTCCCTTTTAAAATTTTTGTTATTATTTTCAATTTTTTTATATAGTAATCTTTTAAAATGTCCTCCAGATCACTTTAGACCAATAGAATATTATTGGCCATATGACGATTATGATGATACAACAACGAATTATGGTTTTTTTTTTAATTATAGAATTGATACTGTTAGTCAATATGATGATTATTGGAGTGGAATAATTTATGAACCAAAAAGATTTTGTTATAAACAGCATGAACTTCCTCAAACAATACAATTTGAGTATTTGGATAGATGTGAAAAACCTACAATTACTGAAGATTTTAGTGGATTAGTTTTACAAAATGCAACTTATAAATCAATAAATGTCATTGATAATGATGATGATATACCAAGTGGTGAATATGTGTTTATTGATAAAGCTCAGAAAAATTTGAAAAATTTATATAGTAATGTATGTGAAACAGAAAATGATATTCTTGAATTTAAATTTGATAATGATTATGAACTTTGTGAAAATCAAGTTTATACTTTAACTTTTAATTTAGTTAATCCTTCAAACTCTGAAATAAATTATGCTTTTTATATTTATGAAGTTGTCCCGGAGGAAGAAGAATTTCAAGAAGAATTTGAAGAAGAATTTGAAGAAGAAATTGTAGAAGAAATTGTAGAAGAAGGATCAGAAGAAGAAGAACAAATAATCATAAAAAAAACAATAAAAAAAACAATAAAAAAAACAATAAAAAAATGTCGTTATGAAAAAAAATATGAAAATGTCACAGATAAACTTTATGAAAATGAAAAACCAATTCAGCCACATTCTGTGGAAAGAGTATCATTCAACATAAAATTAGGAAATAGAAAAAAAGAAAATGACTTGGAATATGCTTTAATTAAAGATAAATTTAAATTTTATTATAAATTAGATGAATTGTTATCAGCTGGTATTTTAAAAAATTATCCAATTTATTCTAATCTTCCAATTTTTTTAGAATCAGATAAAAAATTATATGTTGCTTCATATAGTATAATGCATGATTTAGGTAAGGATGATTATGCTTTTGGAGGATGTAAGAACAGTAAAATTTGTAAAAAAAATATTTGTAAAGAAGGATATGGATGTATAGGTGAAAGATGTGAACAATGCGATAACAATATTTGCAAAAGTTGTAATACAGATAAAAAAAAATGTACCCAATGTTATCCTATTTCAAAAAATGGACAATGGAATAAATTAGATTCTAACACTGAAATAATTTGTGATTTAAATTTTGTTGATTTTACAAAATTTATTCTTGAAGAAAATAAAATTGTTAAAGTTCCACCTGCAATTCATTTTAGAGTAACAATGGAATTTTGGATGTTTGTACATAATCCAAAAAAATTAGATTCACAATTTCTTAATATTATTTATAAAGATTTTATGGTAATATCATTATTAAAAACAACTGATAACAATTCAATGGATGCTTTTTGTATTCCATTAGAATATTTATATAAATTCCCTGAATCCTTTGAAGATAATACAAATTATGTTCAATTTATTAATAATGAACTTGAAGCACAAAATTTAAAAGAGACTATTATTAATTCAACTTCAATGTGGTTTTATGTTAGATGTGCATATAATATTGAATCTAGTAAATGGTATTTAAATGATCAAATTGAATCAAATTTAAATATCCATCAATATTACAAAGATAATAGCAACTCAAACAAAGAACAAAGAAACATACTTTTCCATATTAAAAAGTTTTATAAAGAATTAGATTATACTTATTTAAAATTTGATCATTTTAACTTAGTAGAAACATATATTTACTTAAGGAATTTAAATATATATAGAGAGTATATCCCTCAAAATTTAATTACTAAATATTATAATATGCATGAAATTAAATATCATAGTCAATTTCCTCAATTGTTATTTAGTATGCCTTTAGATGATGTTACACAAGATTCAAAAAATAATTCAAAATTTTATTTTAAAACATATAATTATTTTGATAGAGGGGATAAAGGAATTGTAAGAGATGCTGTTGAAATAACAGAAAGAAATCTTAAATTAATTGAAAATAAAAATTTACGTCCTCCAAGAACATTTCAAAGATTAAATTTAAATAGTTTAAATTTACAAGCAAAAGATTGTGATTATAAAGATTATCAATATTTATCTTGTAATGATAATAAAAAATATTGTTTTGAAGATAATAAAGCTTTTACATGTGCTGAAAATACAGTTAATCCATCATTACCATATTATTTAGATATATTTGATTTTAGTTGTAATCAATTTTGTAGAAGAGGTTATATGAGAGCATTAAGAGATACAGATAAAATACAAAGTCAATATTGTTCTAAATCATGTGGTCAATTTGTTGAAAATTGTCCCTATGAAAAAGAATTATATACAACACCAAATTTTTTCACTTGTAATACTGGATTTTTTGATTTATATTATAAATGTTATGATGAAAATGATCTTATGAATAATGAAGAAAATGTTGGAATGTTTTTTAGTGGATTTTTAAATAGTCATACTATTATTATTCCTTTAAAACATGAATATACAAGTTATGCTATTTCTGTTTGGATTTATCCTGAATTTAGACTTAGAAATTATAAATATGATCTAACTAATAGTGCTAAATTAAATAATATTCTTTTTTTTGATGATTATACTGATTATACTCTTTTTTTAACAAACAGTTTTAGAATTAAATTAGGTAATTACAATATTTCTGGTAATTATTATTCAAATTTTGAATATCTTTCTGGAACCACACTTCGTATACCTGAAATGTTTAATAGATTAACATGGAATCATTTAACAATATCATTTGACAGAGATACATCAAATTATGAATATTATTCTACTTTTAGAAATCATCAATATAATTATTATATGAACACAATTAACCCCACTAATCCACCTAAATTATCAACAATAATATTTTGTAATCAAGATAAATTAAATGTATATGATGGATATATTGATAGAAATGGTTATTGTAAAAATGTAAAATGGTATGATGCACATTATAGAAAATTACAAATTTTTGATTTATCAGCAGCAAGTAGATATTCAGCAATTTTTGTAGATAAATGGGAAGATAGACCAAATTATATGTTAAGACATGAATATTTTTCTTCATTAACTTCAATGAATAACAATAAAGTAAAAGATTTAATTGGAAATAGTGATGGTTTTTTACCAATTTTAGAAAGAGGTGATACAGTTAATAATCCTGATCATTCAAGTTTTATTAATTATGAAGCATATTATTCTGCTGAACAGGCTTTTCCTGAATATCTTAATTCATATGTTACAACTGCTTCAATCAGAACTGGTTCAACTGCTTTTGTAACTTTTTCTAATAAAGATGAAAAATGTATTATTAAAAATGGAAATAAATGTTTAAAATGTATAGAAACTTTATCAAATTTTAATGGAAATTGTTATGATTATATAAAATCAAATACAGGACAAGCTTATTCAGTTTATAAAAATCCGGGTAATAATATGCCAAATAAAATAAGTTTAAATATTAAATCTGATATCATAAAAAATTTTCCTTCAATTACAGTATTTTTTTTTATTAATATATATGGTTTTACAGGAGAAATAAACTCAGTTGATCCTGAAACAAGAAAAATAATAATATTTGATGAACCTACAAATTTTTATTTAGGATATGATCCAAAAGTAAATAGTCAAAGTTTATTTATAGAACATAGTGGAAGAAAAATTTTTGAATACTCTAATTTCAAAAAAAATAGATTTGGTCATTGGTGTCCAATTTCAATAGCAGCATTTAGAGAATCAGATAGAACATTTCAATTAAATATGGTTCAAGCATCAATATATTTAACAAATTTACCATTTAATTTTGGTGGAAGTGATAGTACAGGTGGTGGTGTATTAACATATGAAATGCCATATCTTGAATTTACTGAATTTTCAATTACTAATTCTTGGGTCGGTTTATTAAGAGATGTTAAAATTTTTGATGATTTTATAATGAATGCTTGGGGTTCAATTGTTAATAAAGATGATGATAGTACAAAAAATCCATTTATTAATATTCCTTTTAAAGACCTTCTTCGAGATTGTACTAATCAAACAGATTTTGATTCTCCCCCAAATGACTTTGAACCAGTATGTGTTAAGGATTATAATCCTTTTGATGCTAATTGTGGAGGTGGAGGAAATTCTATATATATGAGTTGGTATCAAGGTGAATCTGATTCTACTATTGGACATTGTAGTGCGACATGTGGTAATTTACAATTTAAACTTCAAGAATGCTTAGGAGGACATTATTCTACTACAAATGTTGGTGCTTATCCTGATCAGACCTGTTCACAAAAACATGAAAATTGGATTAATTATTATCCTATTATTAATAATAATGTTTTAACCTGTACTGAAATGTTTAATTATAATTTTAATAGATTGGGACATGTTAATGTTTCAAAAATTTCTAATACTGAACCAGTTTGGAATATGGATTTTTGGTTTTATACACAAACTTTTAGAAATATTTATAATCCTCTTCTATCTCCCTATACACCTAATACAACTAAAATAAATGATTGGAAAAAAATAAATTTTAAGAATGTAATAATTGAATGGGATTATCATTTTAGAATAAAAGTAGAAGCAGTAAAAACAAATGATGATTTTTCAAATAATGAATATCAATATTATGTTACTTGTACTCCATTAATAGTAAAAAATGAATCAAGATATGATTCAGATGAATCATATAAAGTTGAAATACCTTTAAATTCAAAAACATACCAAAAATGGGTTTATATAAATTGTGGAGCAAATTATAATGATAAAAAATTTTATTTAACTGTTTATGGTTCAAAAATGAATGAAGAAAAAACATTTAATCCAAAAGTTAAAATAAATTCTTTAATAAACGTTACATTAAATATAGATGAAAATAGTCCTTTAGGATATGGTGTAACACATATTAGAGAATTAAGATTATGGAATTGTTATTCATGTTCAATGGCTTTTAAACATATGAAATTTAATCAAGATGATTTTAATTTTAATAATGTTCTCCATTGTTATAGAGGTTATTCTAGTCGTACAGGGAATATTAAAAGTTATAGTTATTCTGATATAAATAAAAAAGGAACTTCAAAAACTATAACTCAATATAGTGATTATCCAGGATTCAATATTTTAGATAAAATTGGAACTTATTCAGAATGTGATGAAACACTTTTTACTTATTTAAATGAAGACACTGAAGGTTGTGAACTTCAATATAATATTGCAAGAACTAAAGATTTTGAATTTACTCTCCCTTCATCAAGAACACATAGATATACAATGGAATTTTGGTTTTTTATTGAACAACCATCACAAATGTCAAATGGATTAAATTTTTATTGGGATAAACATATGAGTATAACTTTAATAACAGACAAAACAAGTAGTGATGTTCTTTTAGGGATTTGTTTCCCTCAAGCATATAGAGATAAGGTTGATGGTTTAAAAGGAAATGAAATTTATGATTTATATGAAACTGCTATTAATAAAGATAGATTTTATTTTACAAATATTGCTGATAATTGGGCTTTTATAAGATGTGCAGTTGACCATACAAGGAAATTATTTTATATTAATGAAAATGTTGAATTAACAATAGAAGGTGAAATATTATATGGTACTACAAAAGGATATAGACCTTTTAGATATTTTGATTATGCTAAAAATTCAACTTTAAAAGTTCAAAATGCAAAAATTAATAAAAGTAGAATTTTTTTAAGACAATTAAGAGTTTTCAGAGAATATTTAGATTATCGTATATTTGATACAAGATATATTAATTTTGAAACTTATAAAACTACTTGGTTCTCAATTTTATTTGTAGACTTTAGATCTGATGTTCACTGGTATTGTAGATCTCCTATAGGTTGTTTTAATTGTAATGATACAAATTATAGTAATGAAGAATGTGGTTTACATTATCATATTTATGATCCTGAATTTCCTCAAAAATCTACGGAAATTGAAATTAGATATTGGATGAAAGACAATGAGGATATTTATTATACAACATTTCCTAATATTTATATACAAAAATTTTGTGCAGGAGGAGAAACTGGAGGAAATAATATTTCCTGTACTGGAAGTTCTTGTTCTTTTTGTTATAAAGATACATCTCACTATTTTTATGTACCACCTAATACTTATCATCTTTTAAATATGGACACTTTGGAATTAACCAATGATTGTGAGGGAACTTGTAGATTACCTGATGTGGACCCTGATACTAATAATGGTTATTGTCTTTTTAAACCAGGACAAAATAATTTATTAAGTTGTGGTTCTACATATGAAACATCTAAAACAGCTGATTTATATAATAAAAATTTTGAATGTAGTCCAGGATATACTAAAGTATATTTTGAATGTATTAAAGATGAATTGATTACAAATAGTGCAATGTTCTTTTCTAATTTTTTTTCATTTAATAATTTAATTTATGTAACTCCTGGTTCTCCAGATTATGAGGATGATGATTATAATGCTTATAATGACCCAGTTAATAGTGACCCAAGATTAATTTCATATTATTTAGAAATATGGTTTAAATTAGATAAAATTAATTATAATGATGCAATTACTCAAGAAGAAGTTTATTTATATGGTTATCCACATAAAATATTTAAAGACCCTAATGATAATTTATTTAAATATACTAATTTAAAAATAGCATCAGGAACCTCTTTTTATACTTTACAAAATATACATGATTATGAATGGAATAGAATTATTATTGAAAATTATTATGTTCAAAATAACAATACATTTAATATTAGATTTTTTAGTAATTATCAATTTTCAAAACCAGAAGTTGAAATTTTAAATTTAGATGGAAGTTTATATAAAATGCATTTTAGAGGAATTGTATTTTGTAATATGCCTTATCCTGATTGTTTAATTAAAAATGATCCAGTATATTTACATTGGGGAAATGCATGGTATAGAAATATTCGTATATGGGATGCAGAGATTACATCATTAGAATCAATTCAAGCTTGTGAAGTAGGTTATACTGAATTAATAAAATCACAAAAATATTATTGGCCATTTACAATTAATTATATTAAAAGACATGAAATACCAGATTTAATAAATCAAAATAAATTTACTCATAATTTTTGGTTTTGGAATAAACATTATGATGATGCAATGAGAGAGAATTATTCAACAGAAAATTTTGATTATTCATTAACAGAAGCAAATAATTTTATATCAGGTATAATAAATGATAATACAGAATATGAATTAACTCCTTGTTTTTCAACATGTAAAAGATGTTATACAGCATCATCATCAGATTGTTATGAATGTATAACAGGATATGTATTAATAGGTAGAGTATGTAAACCTAATACAGGATATTATTTAAAAACACCTCCTAATAGTGATATAACAGAAATAGAAATATTAACTGATATAGATAAACCAGATTTTGATATATCAACACAAAGTCCATTAACTATAACAATATGGGTAAAATATTTTGGTATTCAATTAAATGCACCAACAGCAGAATATTATCATTTATTTGATTTATATAATGATCAAACATTTTTAGCATATAAACCAAGTACACAATCATTTGTATTTGTAATTGAAAATGATGAAGTACCAAAAACAGAAGCATATACTATTAAAATAAAAGATTATGTAGGTAATTGGGCTCATTTTGGTTTTTCTATATATCATTCTATTCCAGAAATAGATATATTTCCACATATGTTTAATTTTATGATTAATAGAAAAGTATTATCACCAATTAGTTTTAATCCAAATAATGATCCTGTTAAATTAAATAAATTTTCATTTTCAACTATTCCAATTTGTTATTATAGTTCTTTAAATTTTTATTCTAATTTTTGGTATGGTACATTTGGACATATAAATGGAATATCTTCAACTAGAGGAATAGATTTATTATATTATGTAAATCTTTATGGTACAGCTCCTGATAATTGTATAACAGATGCACAATTAAAATCTAATACAGTAAGTATGATTAATCCTATATGTATACCAGATTATTTAGTATATGATGATATAAATAATATATGTAGTAGTGATGAATATTATATAAATCCATTATTAACATCAATACCACCATGTAGTTATTGTAATTCATATTGTAATGGATGTTATAATAGTGGAATAAATGAATGTAGTTGTGATTTTAATAGAGGTATATATTGGATTAAATCTAATACATTATTATCTGAATATGAATGTGAAAAAATTGATAGTATTAATTTTGCATTTTATGAAGAAGTAACATATACAAATTTAAAAGTAGTAGAAAATGATGAAATGGCTATTCATTTTTGGATAATGATATATGAATATAAAGAACATAAATTTGAATCTCTTGATATAATATGGAAAAAACATTTACATATTAAAATAGAAGATGATAATACTTTTAATCCAGCAAATTTACTTATAAATTGTTATCCATATGATTATGATTCTACACCTTCAAGTAATATGAATAAATTATCTGGTAATATACCATATAAAAAATGGGTATATATTAGATGTATGGCTGATAAATATCATTTAAAATTTAGATTAAATAGTCAAGAAGATAATTTTAATGAAGTTATATTTACTAAAGATAGAGAAAGTACATTAACTATTATAGATCATACAGGATATCCAAATAAATTATTTAATTATGGTTTTAGTTTTATTAGAGAATTACGTTTATATTCATCATATAATTTTGATTTTTGGGATGATTCATCACATATATTAACAGGAAATAATTTTCCTTATTTATTACATTATTTTTCATTTGCATTAGAAGTAGATGATATATCTAAAGTATCAGTATCAGATAAAATTGAAGGAGGATTTCAAGATTTTATACTTAAAACTGGAAGAATAGGATATAATTATATAATAGATTATACTAAATTTAATCAATGTAATGAAGGTTATTTATATTCATCTATATCTTTATTATGTGAATTAAGTCCACCTAAAGATTGTTCTATTAATAGAGATGATAATAATAAATGTTTAAAATGTCCAAGATCAAAATATTTATATAATAATAAAACATGTGGTATATGTAATAGTCAATATTATTGTGATAGTACAGATTGTAAAAATAATGATATTTGTGTAGATGATTGTTCTCCATATTATTATGGTGATGATTATTTATCTCAATGTAGACCATGTGATCCTACTTGTTATACATGTAATGGTAAATTAAATAATCAATGTTTATCTTGTAAAGGTTCATATTATTTAATTGAAGAATTACATATTTGTATATTAAATTGTCAAGAATATAATTTAACTGAACAAATAGATATTGATAATACTTGTGGTCCATTTAAAGCACATGGTAATATTACTAATCCTATATTTTTAACTGATTATTATGATTATAATATTGAAAATAATGATTATAAATCTAAAATAATTGATTTAAATAATTTTAATTCATTAACAATACAATTATATAATGTTACTTCAAATATTTATTCACATGAATGGTTATATAATTATGAAGAAACATTAAAATTAAATAAAAATTATCGTTCATTTAAAGAAACAGATATTTTATCTACTAGTCCATTTATGGGTGATATTACTCAAAATACTGTATTAATTAAGCCTTCTTTTTTTAAATATGGATATAAATATTATATTCAAATTAGAGTAATAAATCAAGGAGGAGTTAATGTAGCTGATTATTATTTAAATTATACTTTAATAATGAATGATTATCCTATAATTAATTTAATTAATACATTACCTAATATTGGATATACTTCAAATTTATTTTTATTTACATGTAATCAATGTATTGATGATAAAACAAATAAAGATAATTTATTATATAAATTTACATATATTGAAAAAAATGAAGATTTAATTGAAGGATATAATGAAAATTATAATATAGATGAAAAAGAACATGTATTACAAGATTGGGATACAAATTCAGAAATATTATATAAATTTAAAAATATAAATCCAAATAAAAATGAAAATAATAATTATTATATTAAATGTTATTGTAAAGATGAATATAATTTATATAATTCAACATATACTACAATAAAAGTATATGATCCTCCATTAATAAGTGGTAAAACAATTTCAATATCAGAATCAATATCAAATATAGATATAAATGAAATATTAACACCTGAACAATTATCTAATAGAGCAGAATTTATTTCTACAATTACAATAAATTATGATAATAATCCAATATTAAATAGAACAAATATAACAAATTATAATGAAAATGGTGAAACTGAATATTTAAATTTATATGATCCAATAAGTAATGAAAAAGATTTATATTGTAATAAAAGAGCAGATTCATATGTAATATATTATTATTTAACATGTGAATGTCAAAATTATTATGGTAGTAATTGTCAAATTGATAGTAATTCATATAAACAATTAGTTATAATATATAGAACATTATATAAAAAAGTAATTGAAGCACAAACTACTAATTATAATGAATATTTATTAAATACAGTTTATTTATTAATTAAATCTGCATCTCAATTTATGCAAATTGATGATAGAGATTATTTAATTAATGCAATTGAATTTATTACATTATATTCTAATTCATTTACAACACAAATGATAACAAAATATAAATTATTTTTTGATATGTATCATTATTTTTTAGATTATGGAATGTATATGGTAAATTATTTAAAATCTCAAAATTTTTTTGAATATAATTCAAAATTATCTACAGGTTTATATAATGAAGAAAATTTTAGAAATGCAACATTAAATGATAATCAAATAAATACTATGAAAGATTATTTTAAAAAAATTAAAAATGGTTTAGAAATATTAGTATATTTTTATGCACATCATTCATTTGAATTAAAATATAAATCTAGAAATATTAATATATATATATCAAAAATAAATAATAATTTTAATTATAATGATTATTTTAAAGATGATATTAAAAATTATCAACCTTATTTTGATTTATCTGATTGTTTAAAAAAATCATTAAATTCTAATTATAATGCAATATTTACATCAATTATATATAAAATTACACCTTATATGAGTAATGAAGATTATTATTGGAATTCTGATACTCCTTTAATTACTATAAGATTAATTGATTATAATACTATGAAAAAATTATATATTAATGATTGTGGTATAGGAACACAAATTAAATTATATTTTCCTGTTACTTTATATTCAATTGTTGATTTAATTAATTCTAAAAAAAATAATTTATCACCTGAAAATCAAATACCTGTAACTGGTAATATATTTAATGATCCTGTATATATTGATTCTAAAGGTAAAGTACATAATACTACTATTGAAGAAAGAAGAGGTACTTATTTTGTTCCTTTTAATTTCTCATGTAAATTCTATCAAATTGAAAATGAAGGTGATAATATTACTTTAATTAATACTACTTTAGATTTTCATCAATATACTAATAATCATTATATTGTATGTTATGTTGATAAATTACTTCAATCAGATTATTCTGAATTTATTGTTGAATATTATTCTTTTAAAGGTAATTTTCATATTAATTCAAGATTCTTTTATTTAAAACATTTTGCATTAATTACTTATGGACCTAATTATTCTAAACAAAATTATGCTTTCATTTATTTTATTGCTTTAACTTCATTTTATATTGCAATGATTCTTTTATATGCAGCAATAAATGTCAAAAAATTAGGAAATCTTATGTTATTAAATAATATAAAACATATTGTAATAAAACAAAATCTACCATATAGAGATGAATATGAATTTACTGATGATTTAAAACTTCCTCAAGAAACAAAAAACAATTTAGGTAAAAAAAGATTACCTGATATTTTAGATGCAAATCTAGATATAAATAATATAGATATTGATATTAAAGGAGGTAATCTTTCAAATTATGATAAAAAATTTAAAAATCAAATTAATGAAATTGGTGGAAGAAAAAATGATTTCTTTGGTAAAAAAACAACACAAAAAGATTTAAAAAATTCAAAATTTTTCAATAGAAATGAATCATCAGATTTTGATATAGGTATTGATAGTGAAAAAGTACCTCAAATTCCAGAAAAAAGAATGAATCCAGAATTAAGATTAAGAAACAATTTCTTTAGCTCCCATAATTATAAAAATGAAACTGAATCATATAAAAATAGTGAAAATTCTGATAATCCTATGGAAAGTGAAACTATTAAAAATGAAGATAGATATACAAGAAGTACTTTTGGTATTCCTAAATTTAAAAAACCTAATCCTCCAAAGAAAAAAGAACAAAAAATTGCTAATCCTGATTTAGATTTCTTTGATGAACAAGGAATAAGAAAAAATGATAATAAAATTACAAATGTTTTCCATGATGAATATGATACTTATCAAGGATATTATAAACAACCTAAAGTAGTATCAGAAAAATTAAGATTTTTTGGAAACAATAATTTCTTTATTGAAAATAAAAAAAGAAAAAATGAAACAGAAGGAAATTTTAGTGAAAAAGGAAATTACAAAGATGAAAATGCTGCAATTAATATTCAAACTACATTTAATCAAACTGAATTAGATCTTGGTGCTGATACTAAAGAAGATTTACCAAATTTAGCTTGTCCATTAACTTATAATAAAAGATTATTAGAATTTTTTAGATTAGATTTAACAATGATGAGATTTTTCAAATTAAATATTAAAAATAGATATATAATAAATATTACTTTTGGAAAATTTTCTACTATTTTTCATAGATATCAAAGAATTGGAAATATTGTTGCACAATTTGCTTTATATAGTTTTTTTTTAAGTATTTTATTTACTGCTGATAAAAATCAAGAAATATTAAATAAAAGTAATGGAATTGAAATTGGTTTATTTATTTTATATTGTATAATTGCTGAAATTGGTTCTTGTTTATTAATACATTTACCTGCTTTTATGTTTTATGTTGATGTTAAAAAATTTAGACCTATTTATAAAAAGATAATTGATGATGGTGGATTAAATATTGAAAAAGATTTTGATGATGTTGTTAATCATAGATGTTGTTGGAATTTTTTAGGTGTAATTATTCAACTTATATATTTTCTTATTAGTTTTTATTTTGCATTTTGTTTTGTTTGTACTTATTCATATCAAAGTAAAACTTATATTCTTTCAATAGTAGTTACTATATTATCTGATATATTAATATTTGAATTTTTATGGGAATTTATTCTTGCATTTTTATATATTATTAAAAAAAAAGGTAGATGCATAATTTATATTGCTGAATTTTTAAATAGAATGAGACATATGAAAACATTAACTTAGGTTTTAGTTAATATATTTATAAATTTTAATATTATTAAATATATCTTAAATATTAATTTATTAA